>ERZ1026856.72-NODE-72-length-71039-cov-6.751662_pt1 | contig 71039 bp, 61 predicted proteins | sample MGYA00380158_ERZ1026856 | MGnify/ENA primary metagenome ERZ1026856 (study PRJEB33269, sample SAMEA4719794) | human gut metagenome | biome: human-associated habitat; feature: organic feature; material: feces | place: Cameroon | collected 2013-10 ... | reverse complement strand
AGTGACGGAACGGTAAAAACATGGGATATTCTTTCCTTTACACCGGGCTGTACCTACACCCTGACAGAGCTTTCCGCACCGCAGGGCTATGCGTATGCAGATCCGATCACCTTTACGATCGGGGCAGCGGATCATAAGATCTATATTGACGGGCAGGAGGCAGCCAACCGGACTGTTTATATCAAAGATGGAAAGCTGGCACTGACAGTCAGTAAGCAGGCAACAGGCGGCAGCAGTGAGCTGGCAGGCGCGAAATTTGAAATTTTAGACGAAAGCGGTACTGTTGTTACCACATTTACTACAGAGGAAGCAGCAACAAGCGTGGATACTTCCGCGCTGACAGCACCGGCTGCGGGATATCTGGAGTATATACTGCATGAAGTGACAGCACCGGATGGTTATGAACTGGCGGATGATATCCGATTCGCATATGACAGGGACGGTAAGCTTTATCTGGTGACAGAAGAAAACGGTACAAAGATCTATACAGAGAAAAAGGATCTGAAACTGACAGTTTATGATATGCCGAAGTTCTGCGTGCAGAAGGTAGATGCAGAGGGTAATGCACTGGAAGGAGCTGTATTAGAGATCACAACGCAGGAGGATGACGGCTTTACACCGATCCGCTTTACAACAACGAAAGAGAAGTACTATCCACAGGGATTGAAAGCAGATGTGACTTATGTATTGTCAGAGATCACACCGCCACAGGGCTACAGCGTGGCAGAACCGGTCAGCTTTGTACTCAAAGCGGATGGCAGTGTCTGCATAGACGGTGTTACGGCAACGGATGGCAGGCAGGTGACTATGGTAGATAAGGCAGTTACGGTTTATGTGGCAAAGAAAGACCTGAGTACCAGGAAATCATTGAAAGGTGCAAAACTGGCGATTAAAAATGAAGCAGGAGAAACGCTGTACAGCTTTGTATCAGAAAAAGAGAAAACAACAATACCGGGCAGTATCTTTACGGTTCCAATGGATCAGAACTATGCATATTACAGCTTATGTGAGCTGGAAGCACCGGAAGGCTATGGACTGGCAGAATCGGTTGATTTTGCGATCAACCGAAGCGGACAGTTATATCTGGTAGAGACAGACGGTGCAGACAAAAAATATACGGAATTGACCGATCATGTACTGACAATGTACGATATGGCGCAGCTTTCTGTCAGCAAAAAGACAGAAAACGGCAAGTATCTGAAAGGCGCAACACTGAAGATCACAGCGGAGAAGGATACATCCTTTGAAGCGATCACGATCAAGACAGACGGGAAACCGGCATATTTTGACAGCAGTAGATTTACAGCAGGAACGACCTATGTGGTTTCCGAAACAAAAGCACCAAAGGGATATAGTTATGCCACAGATGTGAAGTTCAAACTGGATCAGGATGGCAATGTATATGTAAACGGTAAGAAGAGCAAAGATAAGTCAATTATTATGACCGATGAAAAGATTCAGGTCAAGGTGGCAAAGAAGGACGAAAATTCTCATAAGCATCTGGAAAATGCAGAGCTTGCAGTGAAGGATGCGGATGGAAAGATTCTGTACACCTTTACTTCCATGAGTAAAGAAGTGACACTGCCTGCCAAGATCTTTACTGCGCCACAGGATGAAAAATATACCTATTATACATTGACAGAGGTAAAAGCGCCGGAAGGTTATGAACTGGCAAAGGATATCCGGTTTGCAATTGACAAAAACGGTACGTTGTATATCAGAAATGCAAAGGGTAACTATAAGAAGGCAAAGAATGGACTGCTGACCATGTATGACAGCCCGACCTTTACTTCATCAACGAGCATAACAACGACCGGAAGTGGCAATAAAGTGCCGAAAACCGGAGATCAGACCCCGCTTGGACTGTTCCTTGCACTTTGCGGTCTGTCATTAGCGGGCATGATCAGTGCGTTCTCAGCATTGCTCCGCAGAAGACGCCGGGTGAACCGGATTGAAAAGAGATAGCGGGATATAGGGGAAGAATAAAAGCATAATGACCGGGAAAACCGGATAAAGGAAGCGCAGGATCAGACAGATCCTGCGCTTCCTGTTTTTTGCCTGTTTATTGTCTGTCAATCACAAGATGTGGCATAATTAAGCAAAAATTCAGAATTTGTCTACTATATTTTGGTTGACGATTATAGAGGCGGATAGTATGATAAAAAAGAGATATTTTGCAAATTTTACATGCTTTTTGACGGATAAAGGAATGAGACGATGATACGATACAGTGTAAAGGGTAAAAAGGGCAGAAAAGTGGCTGCTTTTTTGGGTGTGACGGCACTTTCCGTGGCACTTCTGGCAATGCCTGTCATGGCAAAAGGAACAGGAACCGTAACAGGAACGGGTGTGAATGTGAGAAAAAGTGCAGGCACAGCTGCCGAAAAAGTTACGACTGTTACAACGGGAGATCAGCTCCGTGTGACCGGATCAAAAAAGGACAGCACAGGGAAAAAGTGGTATAAGGTTACATTTACACAAAACGGAACGAATTATACCGGATACATAATATCGAATTATGTAAACTATAAAAAGGATGCGGCAACACCGGATCAGGCAACGGCAAATCAGGCTGCAGCAGCGCAGACGGACGGTTCCACGACTGTATTGGATGTGTCCGGTATTGCAAAGGATATAAAGCAGAATACAACGAATCAGACAAATACGGGAAATACACAGAATAACAACGCAGGCACAACAAATCAGACAACAGCAGCAAAGAAAACCGGTGCAATCCAGGGGGATTATGTCAGAATCCGTAAAAAACCGGTAGCCGGAACTGTAGTCTGCCAGCTGATGAAAAATACGGATGTTACGGTAAAAAGCAGTAAAAAGGGATCAGATGGCTATATATGGTATAAGATTTCTTTTAAATACGGCGGAAAGAAAAAGACAGGTTATGTCAGAAGTGATCTGTTGAAGGTCAATGAGACAAAGCAGGAGAAGGCGGCGGATCCTGCGCAGTCTGGGGCAGAGCCGGCGAATACAAACGGTACGGATCAGTCAACGGTTACATCACTGACGGATGCGGAATTTGAAAGCTATCTGACCGTGCAGGGATTTCCGGAAAGCTACAAGCAGCCGCTCAGACAATTACACACAGTACATCCGGAGTGGACATTTAAAGCTGTTCAGACAAATCTGGCGTGGAATGATGTAGTGGCAGCGGAAAGTGCGGTCGGCAAAAATCTGGTCAGCAAAAATGCGATCGTTTCCTGGAAATCTTTGGAAAGTACCGCATATAATCGAAAGAAGAATACATGGTACGGCTTTGATGGCGGCAGCTGGGTGGCAGCATCCACTGCACTTGTACAGTATTATCTGGATCCGAGAAATTTTCTGGGCGAAACATCTGTATTCCAGTTTGAATCACTGGAATATGAGGACTATCAGAATGTAGAGGGGCTTAAAGCTTTGCTGGCAGGTTCTTTTATGAACGGTGACTATACAGAACCGGATGGTTCTGTACGGAACTATGCAGATGCGTTTATTGAGATTGGCCGGCAGGTGGGGGTCAGCCCGTATCATTTGGCAGCCAGATGCTATCAGGAGCAGGGAAAAGGAAAGAGTGACAGTATTAAAGGAACCGTTGAGGGATTTGAAAGTGTATTTAACTATTATAATATCGGTGCTTATGCATCCGGCGGAAATTCGCCGACCAGACAGGGACTGATCTATGCATCCGGTCAGACAAGCGGTGCTAATAATTATGAGCGCCCATGGAACACGAGGTATAAATCACTTTTGGGTGGGGCTGAGTATGTTGCACAGAAATATGTAAAGGTAAAACAGAATACACTATACTTCCAGAAGTTTAATGTGGTAAACACAAAAAATGGTCTGTATAAGCATCAGTATATGACAAATGTGCAGGCTGCAGCCAGTGAAGCGCAAAAGATGAGTAAGGCATGTCAGGCAGGAGACCGGCTTGTATTTTATATTCCGGTATATACGGGAATGCCTGAAACTGCCTGTGTAAAACCAACCGATAACAAGAATCCGAATAACTATCTGGCAACACTTGCCGTAACGGATCAGGAGCTGACCCCTGTATTTGATCCGGAAACAGAATATTATGATCTGACGGTCAAGAAAAAGGTAAAGACGGCAGAAATCACGGCAACGGCTGTTGCAGCGTCTTCCGAAATCAGCGGAACAGGTACTTATGATCTGGAACGTGGCGAGAACGTATTTACGATTACGTGCACGGCACAGACGGGTGAGGTAAAAACATATACGATTCATATTATAAGAAAATAAACCGGAAAAAGTAAAATGAGAAGGGAAGCGTACTATATGAGACAAAAACTGGGGAGAATCTTATTGGGACTATCTGTTTTGACAGCAGCAATTCTGTATTTGCCGGCAGATATTTATGCAGCAGGTTCTGTCAGCGTAACGGCTGATAAAACGGATGTCGGTGTTTCGGACACGATCACGGTTTATATAAAAACTTCGGAGCCGGAGGATCCGTCTGTGGCACCGGAGATCTCCGTCACATACGATTCGGATAAGCTGGAGGTAACAGATTGTAATGTGGATTACGGCGGTGGCGGCGGACTTTTGACGATCACCGGAACCGATGCACAGATCACAATGAAGGCATTGGCTGCAGGCAGCGCATCAATCAGTGCGGAAGCGGTCATAGATGATGATGGAAATAATCCGGCAACAGGCAGTACCAGCGTTGTGGTTGGCGGTAATACAGCTGCGGATCTTTCCTCTGATGCGACACTCAGAGCTCTTACGGTCAGCCCAGGCAGTCTGTCACCGGCTTTTACACCGCAGGGAACGGAATACACAATAGAAGTGGATGACTCTGTAACGGATATTACAGTCAGCGGTGGCGTGACGGATGAAAAGGCACAGATCACGGCAGCAAGCGGTTTTAAAAATTTGAAATCAGGTACAAATGAGGCAGTCATTACCGTAACGGCGGAAGACGGCTCCACCATGACCTATCATTTTACGATCACACGAGGCGGTACAGCTGATGAAACAGATGCCGAAGAAGCGGAGCCGGAACAGATGCAGCAGGCAGCTTCGGCTGATGGGCTTACATTTACGGCAGATGGCACGGATTATACGATCAGTGAGACTGTTTCGGATGAACAGCTTCCGGCAGACTGCAGCAAAACAGAGGTTTCTTACGGCGGACAGACCGTGGAAGGTGCGATCTGGCAGCCCGGCGGGCTCACCCTTTTATATGCTGAGAAAGCGGATGGAGAAGGAAGCTTTTTTATTTATGACAGCACGAAAAACAGTTTTCAGATCTTTGTGCAGATCATGGGGATCGAAAACCATTATATAATACCGGTAACACCGCAGGAAGCAGTTCCGGGCGGGTTTACGGAAGAAAATCTGCAGTGGAACAACTCTTACCTGCCGGCATATCAGACGACAAAGGGCGATCCCGCTCTGTCAGATGCATTTTATCTGTTTTATGCTTATAACAATGAAGGAAATGCGGCATTTTATCTGTATGATGTGGCAGAGGGCAGCTTCCAGCGATATTTTGCAATACAGGAAACTGCTGCTGTGACAGAACGGATGGAACAGAAACCGGTACTGATCATCGGAACACTTGCTTTTTTACTTGTCTGTGCCATTGTCGTGATCGTCAACCTGATCCTGCGTAACCGGGATCTGAAGCTGGATATGGAAGAGGAAGCTTTATACGGAGACGAGACGGAAGAAGAGAAGAAGAAAGACGAAAAGAAGTCAAAGAAGCAGATCGCAAAGAAACCAGCGGAGAAACCGGCAACAGAAAAACCGGTGAAGCAGGCTGTAAAGAAAGCAGAAGAAAAAACGGCAAAAACGGTGGCAGAGAAACCAGAAAAACGGGTTGTAAAGAAGACAGAGGAAAAGGCGGCAAAGCCGACAAAACAGAAGGCGAAGAAACCGGAAGAGAAAACGGCAAAGGAGGCATCTGCAAGAAAAAAGGAGGCAGAGAAACCGGCATCGTCAGTTCCCGGACAGGTAAAACCGGAAGCAGCAAAAGAACCGGTTGTGAAAAAAGAAGTTACACCAAATGGTGTGACTTATACAACGGGGCAGATTCCGATCACGGTGGTGCAGCCGCCGAAGTCAGCAAAGCGCAGCCAGGTACCGATCTACACACTGGAGAGAGAACCTGTACCGCTGACGAGAGAAGCTCCGGCAGATCAGCTGGACGATGATTTTGAATTTGAATTTATTGACATTGATTCTTAGACGGTCTGTCAGAAACATAGGCCGGAGCTGTCAGTATGGTTGACAAACTGTGAATACTGTTATAGACTAAATATAACAGAAGGTGATACACATGATAATAGAAATTGATTTTAACAGTGACGAAGCACTGTATATGCAGCTTCGGAATCAGATCATATTAGGCATTGCCACGTCCCAGTATCAGGAGGGAGAGGCGCTTCCGAGTGTCCGGTCTTTGGCGGATACGATCGGCATCAATATGCACACGGTAAATAAGGCATATTCTGTATTGAAACAGGAGGGCTTTGTCAAGGTTGACAGAAGACGCGGTGTTATAATAGCAGTTGATATTGACAAGCTGCAGGCAATGGAGATGATCCAGAAGGAATTGCGTGTCCTTCTGGCACAGGCAAGCTGTAAGAATATCTCGCGTGAAGAAATTCACGATATGATCGATACCATATATAATGAATATGGAGGAAAATAAAAATGGATTATACCGCTAAGGCAAAAACTGCTCTTGGACTTGCCGCATCTGCAGCAAGATCCATGGGTCAGAACTATATCGGGACAGAGCATATTTTACTGGGACTGATCAGACAGCAGACAGGAATGGCGGCTCAGGCATTATTGGTAAATGGAGTGGATGAGACAAAGCTTGTAGATCTGATCATGGAGCTGATCGCACCGACAGGGCATCTGGAGCTGAAAGAACGGGAAGGCTATTCGCCGCGTGCCCAGCAGGTGATCGGACTGGCATTTCAGATTGCGGAGCAGTATCATGCTTCCGCTGTCGGGACAGAGCATATTCTGATGGCATTGATCCGGGAAGGAAGCAATGTGGCAGTCCGTATTTTAAGTACTATGGGAGTTTCCCTGCAGAAGCTTTATATCGATCTGCTTGTTTCCATGGGGAAAGATGGCAATCTGTATAAAGAAGATCTGCGTCAGCAGAAGCAGAAAACAAAAGTGCTGGAGCAGTACAGCCGTGATATGACAAAGCTGGCAGCGGAAGGAAAGCTGGATCCTGTGATCGGCAGAGATCAGGAGATCCTCAGACTGGTACAGATCCTTTCCAGACGGACAAAGAACAATCCGTGTCTGATCGGTGAGCCGGGTGTTGGCAAAACAGCGATCGTAGAAGGTCTGGCACAGCGTATCGTACAGGGAGAAGTACCGGATACCGTCAAAAACAAGCGTGTCATGACACTGGATCTTTCCGGAATGGTGGCAGGCAGCAAATACAGAGGCGAATTTGAGGAACGTATTAAAAAGGTTATCAAAGAAGTGATCGATGATGGTAATATCATCCTCTTTCTGGATGAGATCCACACGATCATCGGTGCAGGCGGTGCGGAAGGTGCGATCGATGCGTCCAATATCTTAAAGCCGTCTCTGGCAAGAGGTGAGCTGCAGCTGATCGGTGCTACGACGATTGAGGAATACCGCAAATATATTGAAAAAGATGCTGCACTGGAGCGTCGTTTCCAGACGATCATGGTAGAAGAGCCTTCCTTAACGGAAGCTGTCCGTATTGTGATGGGTATCAAGCATAAATATGAAGAACATCATCATGTGACGATCACGCCGGAGGCTGTAGAGGCTGCGGTGAAACTGTCAGACCGTTATATCAATGACCGTAATCTGCCGGATAAGGCGATCGACCTGATCGATGAGGCAGCAGCGGCGCTGCGTCTGCAGGGACTGAAAATACCGGAAAACTGTATCAGGCTGCAGGAGCAGATCGATGAATTGAATGTACAGATCGAACGTTCCCTGAAGTTTGATGATCTGGTAGAAGCGCATAAGGAACGTATGGAGCAGGAGAAGCTCATCAAAAAGCATACGCAGGCAATGCAGCGGTATGAGAAGAAGATGGAAGCAAAGAACAATCTCGTCACGGAGGATGAGATCGCAGCCGTGGTAGCCCAGTGGACAAAGATCCCGCTGAAAAAGCTGGAAGAGAAGGAAAGTGAGCGCCTCCTGAAGCTGGAAAAGATCCTGCATAAGCGTGTGATCGGACAGACGGAAGCGGTAGAGGCGGTTGCGCGTGCAATGCGCCGTGGCAGAGTCGGTTTACAGGATCCGAAGAGACCGATCGGTTCCTTCCTGTTTTTGGGACCTACCGGTGTCGGTAAGACAGAGCTTTCCAAAGCACTTGCAGAGGCAATGTTCGGTTCGGAAAATGATCTGATCCGTGTAGATATGTCGGAATATATGGAACCGCATTCCGTTGCAAAGATGATCGGTTCACCGCCGGGATATGTCGGACATGACGATGGCGGACAGCTGAGTGAGAAAATCAGACGGAATCCTTACAGTGTTGTTTTATTTGATGAAATTGAAAAAGCACATCCTGATGTATTTAATATTTTGCTGCAGGTGCTGGATGACGGACATATCACCGATTCCAAGGGACGCAAGGTCAGCTTTAAAAATGCCATTATCATCATGACAAGTAATGCGGGCGCTTCCCGTATCGTGGATCCGAAGAACCTCGGTTTTGCCACAAAGACGACAGAGCAACAGGATTACCAGCGTATGAAAAACGGCGTCATGGAAGAAGTCAAGAGACTTTTCAAGCCGGAGTTCATCAACCGGATTGATGAGATCATGGTATTCCATCCGCTGAATAAGACAGAACTCAGAGAGATCGTGACACTGCTTTCCGCAAATCTGATCAAGAGATGCGACCGGCAGATGGGTATCACGCTTTCTATCAGCCAGACGCTCAAGAATCATCTGGTTGAAAAATATTGTGATGTAAAGATGGGCGCAAGGCCTTTGAAGCGTGCAATCCAGACTGTCATAGAGGATCCGCTGGCAGAAGAAATCCTGCAGGGCAGGATCAGGCAGGGCGATCATATCCTTGCGACAATACACAAAGAAAAAGTGGTATTTAAGCAAAGGCAAAACGCAAAAGAACTGGATTTATAAAGGCAAATGGTTTATACTGTTTACACAATGTACTGCAAGACAATATTCGGGAGGACAAAAGAAAATGGCAGTGGTAAAAGAATTAATTCGTGAAGAATCAGACGGCAGCATCAGTTTCGGAAATTATACATTAGCACAGAAGGCAAAGCTGGAAGATTTTGAACATGCAGGAGATCTGTATAAGGTCAAAACATTCTCAACAATGACAAAACTGGAGAAAAACGGTCTGTTTTTATACGAATCCGTTCCGGGCACAAGCGTCAGTCACTTTCAGGAGACTGCAGACGGTGTATCCTTTGAGGTAGAAGGAGCAGACGATGCACAGCTGATCATCGGACTTTGCGACGATACACAGTATGAGGTATTTGTAGCAGGTAAGAGCGCAGGTAAGATGAATACAGGTCTTGGAGGCAAGCTGAATGTCAGTGTAGAGCTTGCCGGAATGGGCGAAGTAAATGTAAAGGTGGTAGAAGCATAAGCATGGCAAAAATGAAATCGGCTACGGTTTATTTCTGTCAGAATTGCGGCTATGAATCTTCCAAATGGATGGGGCAATGTCCGGGCTGTCGGGAGTGGAATACGCTTGTCGAAGAGGTCGTGACAAAGGCTTCTGGCGTCAGGGCAGTGCATATGGTGCAGCCGACAAGCCTGAATGATATCTCTATGGAAGAGGAAGATAAGCTCTTAACGCATATGAGTGAGCTTGACCGGGTGCTCGGTGGTGGCATCGTGCCGGGGCAGCTTACATTGGTTGGTGGAGATCCCGGCATCGGGAAATCCACCATTCTTTTACAAATGTGCCAGAATCTTGCGGCAGACGGCAGAAAAATTTTATACATATCAGGGGAGGAATCTCTTAAACAGATCAAGATACGCGCAATGCGGATCGGCGAATTTACGGATCAGTTAAAGCTTCTGTGTGAAACAGATCTGGATACGGTAGAAGCAGTGATAAAGCAGGAAAAACCGGATATTGTCGTAATCGATTCTATCCAGACAATGTATGCGGAATGTGTGACCTCTGCACCGGGCAGCGTATCGCAGGTCAGAGAAGCAACAGCTGTTTTTCTGCGTCTTGCCAAGAGTATGCCTGTTGCAACATTTATTGTCGGGCATGTAACAAAGGAAGGTACGGTTGCGGGACCGCGTGTGCTGGAGCATATGGTAGATACGGTCTTATATTTTGAAGGAGACAGGCATGCGTCCTATCGGATTTTACGGGGCGTGAAAAATCGTTTTGGCTCCACGGATGAGATCGGTGTGTTTGAAATGCGCAAGGAAGGTCTTTGCGAGGTGAAAAACCCGTCTGCTTATCTGCTAAGCGGCAGACCGAAAAATGCAAGCGGTTCTATAGTTGCCTGTGCCATGGAGGGCACCAGACCGATGCTGATCGAGATTCAGGCACTTGTCTGTGATTCCAATTTCAATATTCCGCGCCGCCAGACAACAGGGGCGGATTTTAACAGAGTGAATCTCCTGATGGCGGTACTGGAAAAAAGACTGGGGCTTCGCATGGGACAGACCGATGCATATGTCAATCTGGCCGGTGGTATGCGGCTTTTAGAGCCTGCACTGGATCTGGGCATTGTGATGGCACTGGTATCCAGCTTTAAAAATAAGGTTATTTCCGATCAAACGGTGATTTTCGGTGAGGTAGGTCTTTCAGGAGAGGTTCGTGCTGTCAATATGGCACAGCAGCGTGTGCTGGAGGCACAGAAACTTGGATTTACGAAATGTATCCTGCCATTAGCAAATCTGGATGGCCTGTCAGATATTCCGGAGAAAATGCGCATTGTTGGCGTTTCCAATGTAGCTGATGCAATAAATGAGCTGATTTGACTTATTTCGTCAATATATTTTAATCGCTTGCGCAATATAATTGTAGAAATAACTCTGAATACATCATATAATACAATCAGTCTAAGACATTAGACATGCTAATTAGCAATTTCCGGAAGAATTCCCCTTTTACACAAACAGGAGGCCTGGCGACTTTGTCGCTGGGTCTTTTGTTTTGTGGGAAAACCATACAGATTATGCAAAAGAATTTTACGATCAGATGAGCATGTGAAATATAAGACATACAGGAGTTTACCATAAAGCAGAACCGTAATTTGTAATCGGGTAGGATAGATCAGGGTATACAAAAGCAGGGAGGATATAAAAATGGATCTGTCTCAAAAACAAATAGCATATTATCATTTGCCGGGATTGTTTGAATTTTACGAATTATACAGTGTTTTTCTGCCGCTGTTTCGGGCACACAGAGAATACTTTTATGATTGGTGCAGGATCGGTTCGGTCTATGGAGCTCCGGCGGATTGTCTCTGGGGCGGTGGACGTACATCTTACGGCGAGCAGGATCCGCGGGCAGTGCTGGCATTGATGCAGGAATATGGTATTTCTGCCCGCCTGACCTTCAGCAATTCCTTGCTGAAAGAAGAACATCTGAAAGATCACAGATGTAATGCGCTCTGCCGGTTATTTGTAGAAGATAACGTGATGGAAAAATATAATGTTCAGAAGAATGACAGCATAGAAAACAGAAATGTACGTAATGGTATTATCATTTACTCCGATCTGTTGCTGCATTATTTACAGAAGCAATATCCGGGTTTCTATTTCGTATCTTCCACGACAAAGGTTCTGACAGATTTCAAGGAGCTTCTGCAGGAAGTCAACAGAGAGGAATTTCGATATGTTGTACCGGATTTCCGCCTGAATAAGCAGTTTGATAAGTGGAATACACTGACTGTAGACCAAAAAGATAAGATAGAATTTCTGAGCAATGAGTGCTGCCGGTTTGGCTGCAAAGACCGCAAAAGCTGTTATGAGACTGTCAGTCGGAAGAATCTGGGGGAAGCCATTCCTGATTATCCGTGCACTTCACCGGATGCGGCGGAAGGCTATCGATTTTCAAAAGCAATGGAAAATCCGGGATTTATCGGTATTGATGATATCCAATCTATTTATCTGCCGATGAGATTTTCTAATTTCAAGATCGAGGGACGCGGACTTGGCAGTGCCATGCTGCTGGAATTTCTGCTTTATTACATGACAAAGCCGGAATATCAGCTGAAAGTGCGGGAAGCTGTTTATCTGGATGCTATGCTGGATCTGTTTTGAACTTTAAAAAAGTCATAAAAGTATGAATTGTTGATTTTCATAGAAATAGCGTTCAAACAAAATCGGGAAATCATGTAAAAGCGTATAAAAGACATATATACAAATTGTAGATATAAGGTAATTATATAAGGGACAGATACCTCAAAAGCAAGTGAAATCGCAGCAGAAAAGAGTGAAAAACTAACTGGTGACTATTAAGTAAAAAATAATATGAAAAAAATAAAAAAATTCGTTGACAAGTTACCTGATTTAATAGTATACTAGCAAAGCGGGTTGAGAAATACCCGCAAAGTTATGGGATCTTAGCTCAGCTGGGAGAGCATCTGCCTTACAAGCAGAGGGTCATAGGTTCGAGCCCTATAGGTCCCATATATCCTGGCGAGATAGCTCAGTTGGCTAGAGCATACGGTTCATACCCGTAGTGTCGAGGGTTCGAATCCCCCTCTCGCTACTAAAAAGAATCCGAAAGGATTCTTTTTTGTTGCCCGGATATATAAGAACCTGAGACACTACGGAGTAGTGGAGAGGGCGCACGAGGTCCGGTGGACCTCGGCTATGCGCGGACCGGAGCGGAGCGGAGACCGAATCCCCCTCTCGCTACTAAAAAGAATCCGAAAGGATTCTTTTTTGTTGTCCTTTTTTTGCTTTTGCTTGTGTTTAAAATTCCGGGATGATAACATAAGGTAAGAATGTTTTACGGAGGATCAAGAATGAAAAAGAAGAGATTTGTGGGAATGGGGATCCTGATGCTGTTTTGCATTTGCATGCTGTGGGGAAAGACAGTGCTTGCAGATCCGCTTGAAGCAGAAGAACAGGTTGCGGTTCATCTGACCGCGCAGGAAGAAAAAGAAGCGGAACAGAATGGCAAATCGGCAATGCAGGCGCTTAAACAGCAGGGGATTTCTATTGATAGCAATGGCTTCACAGGCTCCGAAACACTGGATAAGACCAATATCGTGACAAATGAGCTGGCATCAGCACCTTATTGTGCGACATTATCTGCCAGTGGCAATTTTGTTGTGGCACAGGTGTATTATGAGTTGTATGGCAGTGGTGATAAGATTATGTTTCAGGCATACAAACGATCAGGAAATACACTGGTAGCACAGGAGGGTACGAAAGGGATAGCAACCTATGATGCAAGTCATAAGGCGACCTGCAGTATGGATCTGTCAAGCTGTGATGATGATACTTACCGCATTATTTATTTCAGACCGAATCCCGCTTCCGGTTCAGGCAGGTATATTAGTTTTGCTTCCTATGTGGTAACCAAAACCGCAACAGGCTGCAGTTTAAAAGCACCGGCGGGAGAGCATGAGTTTGCATATTATAAAGATCTGGCAAATACTCTTGATCCGTCCCAATATGACGATATTCCATTGGAGTATTACACGACTTATACAGACAGCTTCTATTATGTCGGAAACAGCATGGATGCGATCAAACAGCAGGCGATAAGCCTGACAAGGAGCTGCACAACGGATGAGCAGAAAGTAAAAGTGATCCATGATTGGATTTGTAAACAGATTGCATATGATTATGAATATTTATATGGTGAAAATAAAGGCTATAAATACACCGCGGCGCCGTATTATGTATTTTCTGCAAAGACAGGTGTTTGTGCGGGTTACTCCAGACTAAACCAGGTGATGCTCACATCGCTGGGCATTCCCTGTATCAACATTATGGGCTACAGTGAATCGCCGCTTTCCGATACATACAGTCCATCCATCAATCATGAGTGGAACATGGCATATTTCGGTGGGGAATGGCATCTGCTTGATCTGACGTGGGACAGTTCGAATAAATATTATGGTTCTTCCGGCAAAGGTGAGGATGTGTTAAATCAGGATCCGGGATATACTTATTATGGAATCAGACCTTATATATTCGGCGTGTCCCATCATTCTATCAGTGATGAAAGAGATCAGCAGTACCATGTGGAAAGTATTCAGATTGTTAGTAATAATTCAAAAACAAAATTCAATGTGAATGACTCATTTTCATCAGATTTTTCTTTGCAGGCGACAATGAGTGATGGAAGCACGGGATATGTATACGATACAAATATGATCAGCTGCAGCGGTTATGACATGAGTAAATCCGGCAGACAGACGGTTACGGTATCTTACGGCGGCAAGAGCACAAGCTATCAGATCGTAGTCGGAGCCGAGGAGGCATGTGGGCATACTGTTACAACATGGGAAATTGTAAAACAGGCAAACTGTTATGCAGAGGGATTTCGCAGGCAGGTCTGCAAAAGCTGTGGCGAAGAGATCAGTAAAGAGCCGATCCCCGCAACGGGCAATCATAGTTATGGAGCATGGAAAGAAACAAAAGTACCGGCTTGTATCACAAAAGGGGAAGAAAAGCGTTACTGTCAGACAGCAGGCTGCGGCGCATATGAGAGCAGAGAGGTAGCGGAAACGGGAATACACAGCTATGGCGCATGGACAGTCGTGAAGCAGGCGACTTATGATGCTGCCGGAGAAGAACGGAGATACTGTCAAACAACTGGCTGTAGCGCATATGAAAGCCGTGAGATCGCACAGTTAAGGAAAACGGAAACGGAAGATCAGAAAAAAGATGATCAGAAGGATAATACCGGTGATATAGGAAATACGAATAACGGCGGCAAGAACAATGACGATAACCGGAACGATGATGACAGAGATGATAACGATGATGACAGAGATGATAACGGTGATGACAGAGATGATAACGGTGACGAGGACGATGATAATGAGACGGAAATGACTGAAGTTGTCAAGCTGGGAAAGGTATCATGTGTTGTAACGTTTGACACCGAAGAAAGAACTGCGGTTATGACACACATTACGAAGAAATCGGTGACAAGCGTAACGATCCCTGATACAGTAACATACGCCGGTAAACCGTATAAAGTGACGGAAATCTCAGACAGGGCATTTTATAGCTGTAAGAAATTAAAAACAGTGACCATCGGTAAAAATGTAAAGAAGATTGGAAGCAAAGCATTTTATAATTGTAGGAATTTAAAGAAGATTACAGTAAAAACGAAGAAACTTGCAACAAAATCAGTTGGAGCAAAGGCATTTGGTAACACTAATAAAAAAGTAACAGTGAAAGTACCGGCTTCCAAGTATAAAATATATAAGAAACTTTTGGTGAAAAAGGGCATCAGTAAAAAAGCAAAATTCAGAAAGTAAAATAAGGGCAGGTGCCACAGGCACCTGCCAAATAAAGAGGGGAGTATGAGATAAAACGTGCAATGCACGTGTTGTTGTTTGGCGAAGCTAATCACAAGCTGAAATTCTTCATATCGTCATTAACTTCTTTTGATGGTTCTAATCATAAAGGATAAATGTGAACAGAGTATGGGCAATTTCTAAGGAATTTATAAAATAATGAAAGAAATCCTAAACAAAAAGGGAAGAAAATGAAAACAGACAGGAGTATAGTTGTTTATGATATTAGATGTATCCAATTTGAGTCATGGCTTTGGAGACAGGGCAATTTTTAACAATGTATCTTTCCGCCTGTTAAAGGGCGAGCATATCGGACTTGTCGGCGCAAACGGAGAAGGCAAGTCTACTTTTATGAATATTGTGACAGGAAAGCTGCAGCCGGATGAGGGCAGCGTGGAATGGGCAAAAAATGTCAGAGTCGGGTATCTGGATCAGCATACCGTGCTGGAAAAGGGTATGACGATGCGGGATGTGTTAAAGTCGGCTTATTCTTTTTTGTTTGAAATGGAAGCAAGGATCACAGAGATCTGTGATCTGCTTGCAGAGGCAGATGAGACGCAGATGGCAGAGCTTTTGGAAGAAATGGGAACGCTGCAGGATCTTTTGGACAGCCATGATTTTTACGTGATCGACAGTAAGATCGAAGAGGTGGCAAGGGCATTTGATCTGTTGCAGCTTGATCTGGACAGAGATGTAACGGACCTTTCCGGCGGACAGCGTACTAAGCTCCTTCTGGCAAAGCTTCTTCTGGAAAAACCTGATATTCTGCTTTTGGATGAGCCAACGAACTATCTGGATGCCAATCATATCGTATGGCTGAAACGCTATCTGCAGGAATATGAAAATGCTTTTATCCTGATCTCGCATGATATCCCATTCTTAAATGATGTCGTCAATCTGATCTATCATATGGAAAATCAGGAGCTGAACCGTTATGTCGGCAACTATGACAAGTTCCTTGAAGTACACGAGATGAAGAAGATGCAGTTAGAGGCTGCTTATAAAAAGCAGCAGAAGGAAATTGCGGATCTGAAGGACTTTGTGGCAAGAAATAAGGCGAATGTCGCAACAAGAAATATGGCGATGTCCCGTCAGAAGAAGCTCGACAAAATGGATGTGATCGAGCTGGCAAGAGAGAAGCCGAAGCCGGAATTTCATTTTAAGGAAGCAAGAACGCCGGGCAGAGTTTTATTTGAAACAACAGATCTGGTGATCGGATATGATAAGGAAAAACCGCTGTCTAAACCGATCAATCTGCGTATGGAGCGCGGTGAAAAGATTGCGGTTGTCGGAACAAACGGAATCGGAAAGACGACGTTCCTTAAGAGTGTGCTGGCACTGCTCCCTTCTTTAGAGGGAACAGTCGTGCAGGGAGATTATCTGGAGATCGGATATTTCGAGCAGGAGGTCACACCGGGCAACCAGTCCTGTATCGAGGAAATCTGGGAAACCTTTCCGGGCTATACCCAGTATGAAGTCCGCAGTGCGCTGGCAAAATGCGGGTTGACGACAAAGCACATTGAAAGTAAAGTGAAAGTGTTGAGCGGTGGTGAGCAGGCAAAGGTCAGATTGTGTAAATTGATAAACAGGGAAACCAATCTGCTTCTTTTGGACGAGCCGACCAATCATCTGGATGTGGATGCCAAGGAAGAATTGAAGCGTGCGCTTTCGGAATATAAGGGCTCTGTACTGCTTGTCTGTCATGAGCCTGAATTTTATGAAGGACTGGTAGATAAAATTTGGAATCTGGAAGAATATTCCAAGTTAATTCATTAATGGACAGATCTGTCACAATGGCAGATAAAAGTCAATAGGAGGTAATATATGCGAATCGGAATGGGCTATGACGTACATCGTCTGGCGGAAAATAGAAAAATGATCATTGGCGGTGTGGAGATCCCGTATGAGAAAGGGCTTTTGGGACATTCGGATGCAGATGTCCTGCTGCACGCCATTATGGATGCCTTGCTCGGAGCAGCAGCACTGGGCGATATCGGAAAGCATTTCCCGGACACAGATCCGGCGTATGAAGGCATTTCCAGTATGAAGCTGTTGGAAAAGGTCGGACAGCTTTTGGAGGAAAATCGGTATGTGATCGAAAATATTGACGCAACGATCATTGCACAGAAGCCGAAAATGCGTCCGTATATCGATACCATGCGGGAAAATATCGCAGGAGCACTTGGAATCGATCTTTTTCAGGTCAATGTAAAGGCGACCACAGAGGAAGGACTTGGTTTTACGGGAGCAATGGAAGGAATCAGCTCACAGGCGATCTGTATGCTGCAGCGTCCGTCAGAGAGGTATGAACAGCAGGCAGCTTATGGTGACTGCGGTGGCTGTGGCGGCTGCCCACGCCGGTAAAACAGAAGTGGTTTGGCGTGCAAAAGAATATTTTCAGGCAGATGGGTTGTTTTTAGATCCGCAGTCCGTACTCAATGCAGAAAATAAAAAGTGTGCTGTATTCCACAACCTTGAAAACGCCCGAAAATGCAGCAAACTGATCAAAGGTCTGCAAAAACATAACCGCAATATTGCAAAAAATGGTGACCGTGATAAAGATATCAAAAAAACGGCTGATCCGGTTACTTTTATCGCCAATCTGTATGATATTAAAGATTTTCTGTTTCATGGCATGTCCTTTCTGAAACTCCGATATACTCTATTGTAGCATGAAAACAGAGACTTGACAAAATGCATGTCATTTCATATCCTAATAGAAGAGTGAAAGAACGAAAACAGGCGTAGAACGGAAAGAGTATTTACCTCGGATTTGCCAGAGAGTGAATGCATTGGCTGAAAGCATTCATCAAATGAGCGGTAAAGAAGTGCGTCCGGGAGCCTGTCCGCTGAATCCAGTAAGCAGGCACGTATCATCTGCGTTAAAGATGCATAAGGGCTGGAATGAATTGTATCATTCCTTCAGTAGAGTGGAACCGCGGTGAAACGTCTCTATATATTAAAATATATAGAGGCGTTTTATAGTGAGGAAGGTGTTACCATGGGTTTTATCAAAAATATAAAGGAAGAGATCAGGATCATCCGGGAGAGAGATCCGGCGATCCACTCTAATATGGAAGTCTTCCTGTATCCGAGTTTTAAGGTTATGCTGCATTATCGTATTGCACATAAGCTGTATTTAAACGGTCACTATTTCTGGGCAAGATGGGTGTCCCAGAGAGGCGTCCGAAAGACTGGTATCGAGATCCACCCGGGCGCACAGATCGGCAAAGGATTGTTTATCGACCATGGAAACGGTGTGATCATCGGAGAAACGGCGATCATTGGCGATAATGTAACGCTGTATCAGGGTGTGACGCTTGGCGGAACCGGTAAAGAACAGGGAAAAAGACATCCGACAATCGGTAATAATGTCATGATCAGTGCGGGCGCAAAAGTGCTCGGTTCCTTTACGATCGGAGATAACTCCAAGATCGGCGCAGGAAGCGTTGTTTTAGAGCCTGTACCGCCGAATTCGACGGTAGTCGGTGTTCCGGGCAGAGTAGTCAAGCGGAATAATGTTTCCCTGCCACAGGAAGAAATGGATCAGGTGCATCTGCCGGATCCGGTCAAGGAAGATCTGTCCATGCTCAGACAGAGTAATATCGCATTGACCAATAAACTGATAGAACTGGAAAATGAAGTAAAAGCACTCAGGAAAGGAGCTTTACATGAGGATTTATAATACGCTTACAAAAACAAAACAGGAATTTGTACCGATCGAAGAAGGAAAGGTCCGTATGTATGTATGCGGTCCTACCGTATACAACCTGATCCATATCGGAAATGCACGTCCGATGATCGTATTTGATACGGTACGCCGCTATATGGAACATAAAGGCTATGAGGTCAATTATGTATCCAACTTTACCGATGTGGACGATAAGATCATCAAAGCTGCGATCGAGGAAGGCGTAGATGCTTCCGTGATCAGCCAGCGTTATATCGCAGAATGTAAAAAGGATATGGCAGCCATGAATGTAAAGCCTGCCACTACACATCCGCTTGCCACGCAGGAAATTGGCGGTATGATCGATATGATAAAGACATTGATCGACAAAGGGCATGCTTATGTGGCAGCAGACGGAACTGTTTACTACAGAACAAGAAGCTTTAAGGATTATGGAAAGCTTTCCCATAAAAATATCGACGATTTAAGAGGCGGTAACAGAAGCCTTCTCGTATCCGGCGAGGATCAGAAGGAAGACCCGCTTGACTTTGTATTATGGAAGCCGAAAAAAGACGGCGAGCCATACTGGGAATCTCCATGGTGCGACGGTCGTCCGGGCTGGCATATCGAATGCTCCGTTATGAGCAAAAAATACCTCGGTGATGAGATCGATATTCATGCAGGCGGCGAAGATCTGATCTTCCCACATCATGAAAACGAGATCGCACAGTCGGAGGCATGCAACGGCAAGATCTTTGCAAGATACTGGATGCATAATGCGTTCCTGAACATCGACAATAAGAAGATGAGTAAATCACTCGGTAACTTCTTTACCGTACGTGATATCAGTGAAAAATACGATCTGCAGGTGCTTCGTTTCTTTATGCTTTCCGCACACTACAGAAGCCCGCTGAACTTCAGTGCGGAGCTGATGGAAGCTGCCAAAAACGGACTGGAGAGAATCCTGACCTGTGCCCAGAACCTGCAGTACAGATTAGAGCATGCGGCAAACAGCCACATGACAGAAGAAGAGAGTAGGCTTTATGAGCAGGCGGTAACTTATGTAAACCGTTTTGATGAAGCGATGGATGATGATTTCAATACGGCAGATGCCATTTCCGTTATCTTTGAACTGGTAAAATTCATCAACTCCAATACAGGGGAAGAAAGCTCCAAGGCATATTTACAGAATCTGTACGAAGAGCTGAAAATGCTGACAGATATTTGCGGTCTGCTCATTGAGCCGAAGCAGGAGCTTCTCGATGCAGATATTGAAAAGCTGATTCAGGAAAGACAGGATGCCAGAAAGCAGAAGAACTTTGCCCGTGCAGATGAGATCCGTAACGAGCTGCTGGAGAAGGGTATCGTGTTAGAGGATACCAGAGAAGGAGTAAAATGGAAGAGAGCATAAGTCTGCTTTCGCAGATCAAGGAAACATTTGCCTGTAAGGAAACGGATATCAGAACCTATTCGCCGATCACGCTTGCTTTTTTAGGCGACTGTATTTATGATCTTGTGATCCGGACTGTTCTGGTGGAGCGATGCAATCGTGATGCCAACAGTTTACATAAGATAAAAAGTGCGGTGGTAAAGGCGGATGCGCAGGCAGAGATGATCGAAGCACTTTTGCCGGAGCTGACGGAAGCAGAAGCCGGTGTATACAGAAGAGGCAGGAATGCCAAAACCTCGCATACCGCAAAAAATGCATCAGTGGTTGCTTACCGGAAAGCGACCGGGTTTGAGGCTTTGATGGGCTATTTATATTTGATGGAACAGACAGACAGACTGCTTTTTCTTGTAAAGAAGGGGCTTACGCTGATCGGAAAAGAAATCTGACGGCAGGATCAAGTGACCGGGAAAACAGGTAGAAATGAGGAAAAGATGCGATACGAAGAATTTACGATAGAAGGCAGAAATGCGGTCATAGAAGCATTTCGCAGTGGCAAGCCGATTGATAAGGTATTTATTTTGGACGGCTGTCAGGATGGACCTATGGTGACCATCCGCAGGGAAGCAAAGAAAAAGGATGTCATGATCAAGTATGTGACAAAGGAACGTCTTGACCAGATGTCCGAGACCGGCAAGCATCAGGGTGTCATCGCCTATGCGGCGGCTTATGAATATGCGGAGGTTTCCGATATTCTGGAAAAAGCAAAAGAAAAGGGAGAAGATCCGTTTATTTTTATTCTGGATAATATTGAGGATCCGCACAATCTCGGTGCGATCATCAGAACAGCCAATTTAGCAGGCGCGCATGGAGTGATCATTCCGAAGAACCGGGCAGTCGGACTGACTGCGACCGTTGCGAAGGCATCTGCAGGTGCACTGAATTACACGCCGGTTGCAAAGGTGACAAACCTTTCCCAGACGATCGAAGAGCTGAAAAAAGAAGGGCTTTGGTTTGTCTGTGCGGATATGGATGGTGAGATCATGTACAGGCAGAATCTGACAGGACCGATCGGACTGGTGATCGGGAATGAAGGGGAAGGTGTAGGACGTCTTGTGAAGTCCAAATGTGATCTTGTGGCAAGGATCCCTATGCAGGGAGACATAGATTCCCTGAATGCATCTGTGGCAGCGGGTGTACTTGCCTATGAGGTTGTCAGACAGAGAATGCAGGTAAAGAAATAGACGAAAATGAGGTAACAAATGCGGGACAGATGGAAGGATTGTTCGGATGAAGAACTGATCATACGACTGCGTGAAGGAGAGCAGGAGGTCATGGATTATCTGATGGATAAGTATAAAAATCTTGTCAGGGATAAAGCAAAATCCATGTATATTCTGGGTGGTGATACAGAGGATCTGATCCAGGAAGGAATGATCGGTCTGTTTAAAGCTGTCAGAGATTATGATTTTGGCAGGGATGCCGGCTTTTCAACATTTGCCACGCTCTGTATTTCCAGACAGATGTATACGGCTGTGCAGGCATCCGGACGAAAAAAACATATGCCCCTTAATACATATATTTCATTGTCAGGCGAGACAACACATACGGATGAGCAGAAGGAAAATGTGCCTCTGGAAAACGTATTGCAGTCAGGACAGCTCAGTGATCCGGAAAAAATGCTCATAGACCGGGAAAATGTGGAATATATTGAACAGATGATACAGTCCCGGCTCAGCAGCTTTGAAAAGCAGGTGCTGGATCTGTATCTGACCGGAATGGGATATGTGGAGATTGCAAAGGTACTTGGAAGGGATGAAAAGTCAACAGATAATGCATTGAGCAGACTGAAATCAAAATTACGGAAGGTGATCGAATAACAGATGACCAAATATGTCGAAAAAACGACCGCATCTGCATGAAAAATGGAGAAAATGGGAAATAGATTTGACTGCATTTGGCATGTTGATATATGATAAAAAGGAAGTGTAAACTGTAGCAAAGCTATTACATAGCATAAAAGAATGAGAGGGAATTTCAGATGGAGAGAAATGATCCAAATACCAAGATGAGAGAAAAAATCTACAAAGAATTAAAGGTTAATTTCCAAAATCTTGAGCAGCAGATTAAAGAGCTGGAAAATTTAAACGCCGAATATGCGATCAAATGTGATCTGTACGGACAGTGTCTGGCAGAGCATCTGCTGAGCAGCGGCAGTGATGTGATCAAGAAGCATTTAGAGGAAACACATGCCAAGATTCAGGAAAATGAAGAAACGATCAAGCAGCTGAAGCTGGAAAGAGATGCTTATCGCATCGAGATTGAGATCTACGAAAATAACATCAAGGATAAATAAAGCAGATAAAAAGAACAGCGCTGTGTCTTAGATGGATACAGCGCTGTTTTGTTCTGTTTTCAGCTTCAGCGTTCTGTCTCTGATGCCAGGTGAAAGGGGGGTACCTCAGTGTACCTCACCTGAAGGGAAAAAAGAAAACCTCGAAAATGCCGTATTTTCAAGGTTTCTAGGGGAAAAATTGTAAGAGCTGCTGACGGGAATTGAACCCGTGACCCCTTCCTTACCAAGGAAGTGCTCTACCTCTGAGCCACAGCAGCTTTTTTATTACCGAACGATATTGTATCAAAGAAACGATTCTTTGTCAAACAAAAACTGGATTCTCAGCGTAAAATATGGTAAAATTCTGAATAAGTCAAGTATTGGTGAGAGGGTTATAAGGAGAAGGATACTACATGAATCAAAATCTTTATATGAGGGATTTTATAAAAGATAATAACCGCAGGATCAATGGGATTCTCGGGAAGCTGATCGCGGCATTTCTGATACTGATCCCTGCGGCGGTTATCGCATGGCAGGTGGATGTGCTTGTGCTGGAAAAGAGCACACTTATCAAAGTATGTCTCTTGATTTTTGCGGCATCGGTTATTCCGGTGATCGTCTGCCGGTATTCTTATAATGAAACAGTCAACCGATGTGTCTGTCTGACACTTATGGAAGGGCTTGTCTGTCTGGTTGCCTGTAATGATGTGATCAGTCTGAAGCTGTTTTATGTGATCGTACCGCTTGTCAGTCTTCTGTATGCGGATAAAGCGATATTTATACACACGGCAAGAAATTGTTTTTTTGCCATGCTCTGTGTATTTTTGTATAAATTTTACCAGACGGACCACAGACTTTATACGCTGCGCTACACATATCAGACAAGCTATGAAGAAATACTTGCGACTGTACTGGAGTATCTGATCTTAATGCTTCTGATGTATCTGCTCTGCATGAAGGAAAGGGATATGATCCTGTCCGGTTTTTTGCTGGAACAAAGAGAGGATGGCAGTTATGTGACAGCAGCAGTGGCTGCAACACCGGCAGCAGAGACGGAGCAGGCAACGCCTTATAATACAAAGGGCTTATTTCTGGAGATCAATCAGAAAATACAGAGTATGATCCGGGGAAAGGATAAGGTTTTTCTGCTGCATGTGGATTATGATCTGCCCAGCGTACTCGTTGGAGATACCGAAAAGATCCGTCTTGCCATGATCAACATCTTAAGTGATCTGCTGCAGTTTACGGAGCAGGGAACAGTCACAATGACCGTTACTTCTGAAAAGGGTATTCTGCCAAGAAGAGGGCAGAATATCACACTGGTGTGCAGGATCGACTGCAGTGAGGATCTGACGGAAGATCTGCGTTATGGAAATGCGCCGGGCTTTGCGCTTGCCAAAAATATGATCCAGAAGCTGAACGGTATCTTTTTGGATAAGACCGCTGGAGCAGAGGTCAGACAGACCAAATTTGTGATTTCATTTTTGCAGACGGTTGAGGATGAGGAAACGATCGGACAGATCAAGGAGAAACACAGAGAAGAGCAGAAGGAACTGATCACAGATTCCCGCAAAAAGGCACAGAATCTGTATTACGCCAAGCAGGTGAAGGCACTTGTGGTAGATGACAGTCCGGTAAACTGTAAGCTGGTCGCATCTTTGCTGAAATCATACGGTATGCAGGCAAAGACCGTGGAAAGTGGTGAAGAGGCGATTGAAGAGCTTCATACAAGGAAATATGATTTTGTTATTCTTGATCATATGATGCCTGTTAAGGGCGGTATCCAGACAGCAAAGGAGATCAGACAGCTTGCGGATCCTTATTTTGAACTTCTGCCGCTTTTAGTCATGACATCCAATATTACGGAGGAGTCCAAACAAATCTTTTATGACTGCGGCTTTTCCGAAGTTATCTCAAAACCGATTAAGGAGGAGGAACTGCGACAGGCACTGGCACATTGCATGTTCTTATGATCAAAATGAAAAAGTTTTTTGCGCAGTTTAAAAGTTTAGATTTATGGACAGGGATTGAAGCAGCTTTTGGAGCTGTTTTAACCCTGTTTTCCATTTTCAGTCTGTTTATAAAGGGCTGGTACGATCAGCTGCCTGTTTACAAGGATCTGATCTGCGGGCTGACAACATGGTCGGGTTATAACAAACAGGCGGATTTGTGGCTGATCCGGGGAGCGATCATTGGTCTGCCGCTGTTATTTATCCTGTTTGCATGGATCCTGCTAAAAGTGAAGCCGGTAAGGCAGAATACGGGCAAAGAAGAGAAAACAGACAGGGAAAAGGCAGTTTATGGTTTTATGATTGGATATGCAGCTGTATTGCTTATGATACTGACACAGCAGAGGTATATGTGGCAGTATGCAGGGCTTTATGTGGTATTGCTTTTGGGTTATCTGCTTTGTCAGCACACTAAAACAAGTTATGTAAACTGCGTAGAACAGGCGTCATTTGTCTATGGGGCTTTGACCGTGCTGTTTCTGGCAGCAGGCTGGAAGGTAAGGATCGCACAGCTCTGGCAGGCTGGCAGCCTTGTATTATTAGGGATTACAGCCGTTTTCTTTCTTATGCTTTGCGGACTGCCACAGCTTGGCAGGCTGTTTGTAAAGATAAGGCTTGATAAATATCTGCAGATCTTACTGCCGGTTGGCTGTCTTTCCTTTGTGCATTTTCGTTATCGATATGAAGTGACGGGAGAGGTCATGGAGCTGTTTTATTCCGGCAGATGGAAATACTTCTGTATCCTGCTGACACTGTTACTTCTGATCTGGGCATATTTTAGCAGCAGAAAGGAAAGCCGGATCTATCCGACAACCTTTGTTATGGCAGCCATGCTGCGTGTTTTTACACAGCCGGAGGGGCTGCTCAGCATGGATTATTTCCACAACGGAGAGATCACACTTCCGATGCAACAGCTGATGTCGTATCATAAGCTGCCTTATCTGGATCTGATCCCGATCCACGGACTTTGTGATTATTATTACGGAGCGATCGATTATCTGTTTTTCGACGGATCGTATCTTTCCCTGAATGCGGCAAAAATAGTTGGGGATCTTGCCATGGCGGCTCTGCTGGCACTTGTGATCTGTTATTTTATGGAGCACAGGGCAGGTATATGGCTTGTCTGGCTGTTTATGCCGTTTCTGGTCAAAACAGCGGGAATGCGGTATCTGTTTTTGTTTATCCTGTTTTTTGTCCTGTTTAGTAAGAAGCTGCCAAAGCTCGATTATCTGTATGCATGGGTGCTCCTTTCTATCTTTGCGATTGCATGGAATGCATCGATCGGTGGAACTGCGGCTCTGGCATTTCTGCCGCTTGTTTTGTGCAGAAGCTTGCCAAAGCTTGGAGAAAACTGCAAAGAGATCCTGCATAGACATGGGACGCTTGTGCGCTGGCTTGCACTGATTGTATTCGGCATTTCTTTTATCCCTCTGTTTTTACAGATTGTGGTTTATTTAAAGGATAATACCGGAACAACGCTGTATGTCAATGGTATGGCAATGTTTGAAGACGTGACAGATGCAGCCGGTTATCTTCTGCCGGGGCTGATGGGAGAGCAGGGAACGTTCTTTATCGGGACTTTTGGCTTTTTACTGCCACTTCTCGTTTGTTTGTATTTTGCACTGAAGAAAGAGAAAAGAGCAGCAGGGCAGTTTATGACATTGCTGATCTGTTATCTTATTTTGGTAAATTACGCTTTTGTCCGGTTTGATGAAGGGGGCAGAGCCCTGGTATTGACGATCTTTTTCAGCATTCTGACAGTGTCAGTCCTTTTATACGAACATAAAAAATGGCTTATGGCACTGACTCTTGGTTCCCTGATGCTGTGGCTGAGTCAGGATGCACCGCTCATAACAGCGGACAGTCTTTGTATGATCAAAGAGGTTCCTGCATCTGTAGATACAACGATCGGAGGAAAAGAGATCGCAGATCCGGTCGTATATGTGACGGATGCGGGAATATCCAATATGGGAACAGGTTTTGTACAGGGAAATACGCTGCAGAGCCTGCAAAATATCGGAACGGTATTACAGGCTGAGGTGACAGAAGGAAAGACATGGCTGGATGCAACCAATGCGGTTGCCAATGCGGTTTTATTTGATCGGGAATGCTTTTTCCCGTTTACATCCGTGTATAACATCAGCAACCGCACGATGCAGGAAAAGGCGATCGCGCAGCTTTCCGAAAACCTGCCGGATCTGATCCTTCTTACACCATACATCCAGTTCGATGAAGCGACCTTCAGTGACAGAAGCATTCTGCTCTATGATTATCTGCTGGAGCAGGATTATGTACCATATAAATATGAAAATGTAATTTATTTGCTGCGTGGAGAGTGCCATACAGAAGCTGCAAAGGTCGATTATGAGTCATATGCACAGCTGCTGCATAAAACGAGCCTGCAAATGCTGCCCGCAGTCTGGGCCGGCATAGAAGAGAAAGGGCAGGAACTGCAGATACCTTACCGGATTGAACGGACAGAAGAGGGCTTTGATCTTGTCTTTGAAAGGGAGATCACAGGAATGGACATTGACCTTTTACAGATCGATTGTGATGTTGCTATCGACCTGCAGGATCCGGGCAGGGATACGGCAAATGAGGAAATGAAAGGACAGACCGCCGCAGGACAGGCGAAGCTGTCTTTTGGGACAGAGATCGCTGCAGAGGGCAGTGCACACTTTACTTACACAATGGCAGACAGCGTGCTGTTACCGCTTTGTACAAGCCCGTATTTTACCTGTGAGAAGGCTGTAGAGAGATTGCATATCACACTGCCAAAGGAATTGTCAGATGTGGATGAGACGCAGCTGCACTGCAGCTTTTATAAGCTGGACAGGGAATAGGTGGATGTCATCATAGGAACGGGCTGGAAATGGCTTGGAAATACAATAAATGGTACATTTAAAAAACCATGGACTGAAGAATTTTAGTCCATGGTTTTTCTTTCTGTTTCTATATTGTGCTAGCTTGCTGATCCGCATTGACATAATCTAATGCATTCTACTCATCATCTTCAGGAGCTTCACCGCCGCCGGCTTCTTCTGCATCTGCCTGTGCATCGATCTGCTGCTGTGCCTGCTGTGCTGCCTGTTGCTGCGCTGCCTGTGCTGCTGCAGCCTGCTGCTGAGCGATCGCCTGCTGAGCAGCCTGGATGGAAGCAGCATTGGCAGGATTTGTAAAGTAATCCGGTGTATGCGGACAATACTTTGTTGCACCCGGTGAACCATCGTCGGATGGTGCAATTTCAATAACGCCCGGAACCTGATAAGGACAGGTCGTTGTAGCGGCAAGACCGGTTGCTGAACATACCATTCCGGAAAAGTGTACATCACATGTTTCTGTCGGTACGGTACCTTCTGCAAAGTATTCTGTATTTAAGTAAGCATCACATACGCCTGCAATCGGCAGTTTACCGGACTTGGAGCAGACTGTTGCGGTCACAATACCGCTTGGCTTCGTAAAGGAAGCGGCAGGTAATCCTTCATGGATCCGGGACATAACAGCTTTCCACATTGTTTTGGATAAGTTCTTTTCCGCACTTGTCTCCATAGATACGTTATTGTCATAGCCTGTCCAGGTCGTAGCTGTATAGTACGGAGAGTAGCCTGCAAACCAGACATCCTTATAATCGGAGGTTGTACCGGTTTTCCCGGCGATTGCGACATCGCCGCCGAAGTTGACGGAACCACCGGTACCTTTTGTGACAACATCGACCATGGCATCTGTCAGCAGGAAGGCAGTTGTTTCCTTGATAACCTGATGAGATTCCGGTGTTGTGTTATCTACCATAACATTGCCATCGTGATCCAGAATTTTGGTAAATAAAGTCGGTTTGATATAAGTACCGTTATTGGCAACCGTTGCATAGCCTGCATTCAGTTCCAGATTGGTAACACCGTCTGTGATACCGCCCAGTGCAAGAGACTGTGTGATATCGGAGAAAATCTGGGTACCGCTGCTTGTCTCGACCTCGCGACGTTCCACAAGGGTAGTAAAGCCGAAGTTCTGCAGATAATCAAAACCAAGCTGTGGTGTGATCTGTGTCAGTGTTTTTACTGCAACAATATTCAGGGACTGTTCAATACCGTAACGGAGTGTACAGATTCCCTTGTAGCCGCTGGAATACCAGTTGCTGACAGGTCTTCCGTTTGCATAATTATATGGGGCATCGTTCTGGACAGTGGCAAGTGTCATGCCGGCGCTGTCAAGGGCAGGTGCATAAGTAGACAGAATTTTAAAGGTAGATCCGGGCTGTCTGGTCGTGTCCGTTGCTCTGTTTAAAGTACGGCTGGCTGATTTTGTACCACGTCCGCCGACCATTGCCACGATGTAACCTGTGGATTGATCCTCTACGGTAATGGAAACCTGTGGCTGCGGTGTCAGCGATACATTTTCCGAATAGACTTCATCACCCGGGCTTAAAACGCTCTGCTGATATTCCGCGATATCCGTATAAGCAGCATCCTGGGAAGAATACAGCAGATTATAGGAAGAACGCTGGTTCCTGAAATACTGCTTGAACATTTCCGTTGAATAATTGACATACTCACCACCTGCTGTCAGGACAGTGAGCTGATAGTCAAGCAGCCATTTTGTATTTTCAGGATAGTTTTCTTCATTATTATAAATTTCGTCACAGATCTTCTGGATGGAAGGATCCTGCGTTGTCTGGATCTGCAGACCGCCGGAATAAACCAGATTATATGCCTGTGTTTCATTATAGCCTTTTTCTTCCATCAGAACGGAAGTAACCTGATCGATCAGCGCATCAACGAAGTAGGAGTTGATCGAATCGCTTTCTGTTGTTTCATTTACCTGCTTGATGCGGGAGTAGACATCGTCTGCCATAGCCTCATCGTATTCATCCTGATCGATCCAGCCCTGATCCAGCATATCATTCAGAACCTTTGTACGCCTGTCTGCATTGTCTTCCGGATGTGTGATCGGATTGTATTTGGACGGGTTCTGTGTGATGCCGGCAATAACCGCACATTCGGATAAATTCAGCTCAGATACGGGCTTATTGAAGTAACGCATGGAAGCTGCCTGTACACCAAGTGTATTCTGTCCTAAGTTGATCGAGTTCATATAAAGCTCCAAAATATCCCGCTTGCTCATTCTTTTTTCGAGCTCCAGTGCCAGATACTGCTCCTGGATCTTACGCTTGATACGGACAAGATCGGAGTTTTCCGTTACCCAGCCCTCAAAGACGTTGTTTTTCAGAAGCTGCTGGGTGATCGTGCTGGCACCCTGTCCGAGATGTCTTGTCTTGATGGCGGTCACACCGGCTCTGATAATACCCTTGATATCAATACCGTTATGCTGATAGAAACGCGCATCTTCGATCGCGACAAAGGCGTTAGCCATATTTTCCGGGATCTGATCCATCTTGACATAGCTTCGGTTGGAATTGGTACCGACGAGCTTGGCGATCTGTTTGCCACTGTTATCGTAAACGACGGTCGCATAACCGCTCGGCGTAACGTCCAGGCTGGAAATATCGGGAGCAGATGCCAGAATTCCCTTAAACATACCGATACCGAGACAGACACCGATAATGCACACACTGATCATACAGATGAGCAGTGCTTTCAAAAATGCCAGTAAGAACATTTTGCTGAATTTCGTTGATTTAGAATTAAGCTGCCGCTGTTTTTTGCGGATGCTTTTTTTACCATAATTCATGAATAAAGCCTCCTTATTCTCACTGATTATACCAAAAACAGCCATTAAAGGAAAGGGTAATCTTCCATATATAGGATTGTTCACAAAATGGTACACTTTTATACCGAATCTGTGGTATGCTTTAGTTGTAGAATTATATGATGTCAGGGTCTAAAGGTCTAAACCCACGTGAGCTCGCTCATAGGTGGGTGAAAGACCTTGAGACCCGCTCCGATATGAGCATAAAAGTGGGATGATAATCCCACGATATGCGAATGTTGGGGAGGATTGCTACGTGCTACGCACGGAACAATCCGCATGACATTTTGACTGTTACGCCATTTATAGAATATAAAACAAATAAAGGAGCAAGATCCGTATATGAAGATCATACTGCAGCAGGCGCAGGGCGAGATTACAGAAAAAAAATCAAGATTTATCGCGACATTATGTCCCGTACAGTCGCAGGAGGAGGCAGAGCAGTTCATTGCTGCCTGCAAAAAGAAATACTGGGATGCAAGGCACAACTGCAGCGCTTATGTGATCGGGGAAAACAACGAGATCATGCATTCCTCCGATGACGGTGAGCCGAGCGGGACAGCGGGCAGACCGATGCTCTCTGTGCTGACCGGGCAGGATGTACATAACGTGGCGGCTGTTGTAACGAGGTATTTTGGCGGTGTGTTGCTGGGAACGGGCGGACTGGTACGTGCTTATCAGGGGGCTGTTTCGGAAGCTCTTTTGCACGCTGAGATCAGACAGCAGCTTTTGATGCAGGAGCTGATGCTGACAGCGGAATATACGGATGTCGGGAAGATCCAGTATCTGCTTTCCCAGGCGGGTTTTCGCACAGCAGATACGGAATATGGCGCAAAAGTACTGTTCCATGTGCTGGTACCGGCGGGGGAAGAGGACGCAGCGATCAAATTGCTGACAGAAAAAACAAACGGAAAAACAGGGATTACAAAAGGAGAACTGAGAAATGAAACCTGTGAATGAAAACGCAACAAAAGAGGCAAAAGAATTATTGGCATATTTATATGAAACAGCCGGCAAAAAGATCATAACCGGACAGCATACGCAGACAAATCCGATGGAGGAGATCGCCTATATCCATGAAAAGACAGGTGCTTATCCGAAGCTGCAGGGATTTGAGCTTTTGAGCTATTCCCCAAACATCAACTATGCGGATGCATCCGAGGCGTGCCTGACAGAGGTAAAGGAAAATCAGGGCACCATGGACACTGCCATCAAATGGGCAAAGGAGACAGACGGTATTGTTTCTATCTGTTTTCACTGGTTCTCACCGGTGGGCGGAAGAGATAAGAGCTTTTACAGTGAGCATACGGAGTTTGACCCGGAGCAGGTGCTTGTGGAGGACACGAAGGAGCAGGAAGCTTTTTATCAGGATCTGGATGTGATTGCCGGGCAGCTTGCCCGCTTTCAGCAGGAAAATATTCCGGTACTGTGGCGTCCGTTCCATGAAGTAGAAGGCACCTGGTTCTGGTGGGGCAGAAAAGGCGGTAAAGTGGCAGCAGAGCTTTACAAGCTGATGTTTGATTATTATGTAAACCAGAAGCATCTGGACAACCTGCTCTGGGTTTGGAGCTGCCCGACAAAGGAGGGCTATCCGGGCGATGCCTATGTAGATGTGGTATCGTGGGATATTTATCTGCCGGAATATGAAGCAACAGATTACCAGAAACAGTATGAGGAACTGATCGCCAATACATCGAAAAATAAGGTGGCAGCGCTGACGGAAGTCGGTTATAACCCGGATGTTAAAAAGCTGGAGCAGAGCCATACACCATGGGCATATTACATGACATGGTCGAAGGAATTTTGTATGGATGGCGTTTACAATACGGTAAAAAAGCTGAAAGAAATGTATGACAGCGATTACAGCGTTAAGAGAACGAGATAGGAAGGTTGCATGTGCGGTGGTAACCTGCTATACTTGGTTAGTAACAACTAACATGAGTATAAAAAGAGAGGCAGACACCAATGACAATTCATGAATTCGGAAAAGAAAATACAGAACTTATTTTATTGATTCATCCATCCGTTGTGAAATGGGATTATTTTGAAAATGTCATTCCGCTACTGGAGAAAAAGTATCATCTGCTTGTTCCGGCACTTCCCGGATATGACTTTGACAATGACAGTGATTTTACAAGTGTGGAGCAGATCGCTTCGGATCTGAATGTGTGGATGAAAGCACAGGGCTATACGGAATTATATGCAGTGTATGGCTGCTCCATGGGCGGTTCCGTTGCACTGCTGGTTGCGCTGGGACAACTGATCAAAATAAAACACTGTGTCATGGATGGTGGCATCACCCCTTATCAACTGCCATGGATCGTGACGCGCTTCATTGCCCTGAAGGATTATCTTATGATGATGATCGGAAGAACAGGCGGTGTGGGTCTTTTGGAAAAAGCATTTGCAACAGATGAGTATACCAAGGAGGATCTGCAGTATGTGGCGGATATTCTGAGGCATTGCAGTAGAAAAACACTGTGGCGCACCTTTGATTCCTGCAATAATTACAAAGTGCCGGATCCTGTTCCTACAATAGATACGAAGCTCCATTACTGGTATACAAATGGCGAGGAAAAAGAGCGAAAGCAGGACATTGCATATATAAAAAGCAAGTTCCCGCAGACGAAGTTTACGGTATTGCCGGAATTAGGGCATGCAGGACTGGTTTTGCTGAAACCGGAATTATTTGAGCAGATGATCAGTGAGCTATCATGGAAAAGCATATGCGACGGAGATCATGAAAAAGAGCAAAAAGATCTATCGTAAGCTGGTGGATCAGGCAGATGACATTGGAGATGACAACCCAATGGCATACAATGAGTTATTTGCACTCACGTTTGTAGCACCCTATGTGGCAAGTGAGAAGAAAATCCCGCCGGAGTTCGTACAGGAAATGATGCGCCGTTCGCTTTATCATATCAAATGGTATTTTGCAAGAACCGACTTAAATACGGACAAGGGCAAAGCGGAGAACAAAAAGAGTATTGTCAAATATGCGAAATGGTACACGCCGGAAAAAGAAAAACAATATCCGACCTCTTTCAAGGTGGATTTTGTCGGACAGCCGTATGAAGGTGCCTGCTATTACCGTATTACCCGTTGCCCAATCTGCAGCTACGCCAAAAGACTGGGCGTATCCGAGCTGATGCCACTATTCTGTGAGCTGGACGAAGTGATGATCACGCTCCAGAGCGGTGTCTTACACAGAGAACAGACGCTGGCATCCGGGGGTGCATATTGCGATTATTTTATTACGGGGAATAAAGAGTAGAGAAGAGTTGGCACATATATTTTGTGTGCCAACTCTTTCATAATATTTTTGTCTGTAAAGTAAGTATTATTTCGTTTTTACAGTTCTTGTCTTACTCCAGGAAGAGTAGATTTTTTGCGCTTTTCCGTTTGCCTTAACTGTTTTATAGGTGCGGATCCTGACATAATATTTTTTCTTTGATTTTAGTTTTTTGATGGATTTCCGGGATATTTTGTTCTTCGAAATCGTAACCTTTTTTGCATTTTTAAATTTCGCAGAAGTTGCGTACTGTATCTGATAACCGGATGTCTGGGCCGTTTGTTTTTTCCAGCTGACCGTTATTTTCTTTTTGGCAGATGTTAATCTGGTGATATTTGTTGCTTTGGGGCTGATGGTAAATGTTTTTTGCACAGTTCCGCTGTAATTTCCCTGAAAAGTGATCGTGACGGTATAATTACCGACTTTTTTCTGCCCCTTGGCATAGGAGACGGTATAGTCTGTGCTGCGGAGCTGATTTTGACTGCTGTCAAGTACGATAACAGCAGGTTCTATTCTTTTTCCGCTGTAAGTATAGCTGACAGCCGCCAGACGGACATCCGCTATATGTGGGATGCTCTCGTTCTGCAGTGTTTTTCCGCATACACTGCATTTTGTCAGGAGAAAGCCGTCCTGCTGTGTGGTTGCCTGTGTTATGTTCTGCTGGATGGTATGACCGTTTGCGCAGGGATTTTCTTTGACCCATTTTGCATAAAGCTGGATGTCATACTGGTTTTCGTGTAAATCGTTGAGCCAGTCAATGATCCATTGGGAATCTTTCGTATTTTTTATCAGGCTGCCATCATCCGCAGCCGGAGAGGTACACCAGCCGGCAAACTGATAGCCGCTTCGGACAGGGACACACTGGTTGATATCAAAGAACAGATCATTGCCGGAATCGGTTGTATCGATCTCGCGGATCGTAGGATCGGTCTCTTTCAGCTGCCCGCCGTTTGGATGAAAAGTAACAGTAAAATCTTCTTCAAAACAGGCTTGCAGAGTCTGGTCAGAGAACAGTGTAAATCCGGCTGTGCACAGGTTGTGTTCCCAGTCAAAGGTCAGGATTGTATTGTTATCTTTTCTGCTTACATCGGAAAATCCGACAAGCGTGCCACTCCATTCCGAAAAATGATGTCCCGGTCGTACCGGATCCGGTAAAATGAGCTGCTGTTGCTTTCGCTGGATATAGTAGCGATCAGGCAGGTTATTCATTTCTTCCGTTGAGAATTCGCTATCAATCCCGTCAAATGTATAGGATAATAAATAATATGGTTCATAAAAACGGATCGCGCAGCCCCAGTTTTGTAAAGAGGAAGCATAGACAAGCAGATCTTCTCCGTATTCACCACCGTAAACAGTGCCTTCTTCTATAGTAGAACCGCCCCGTACCTGTTCTAAAACGATAGGAAGCCCTGTATTATTCCGATATCCCGCAGGGACTTCGTGATTTCCTTTCAGTGCAGCCTGTAGGTTATCCTGTACGGTTTCATCGCCCTGCAGAGAGGAGAGATCCCCGTTGTCATAGGCAAGCTTTATGAGATTGTAGGAATTGGTTCTGCACGGAACGACCAGTGATGTGTCTGCGGTGCTTCTGATGAGCGCATCTGTGTACCAATATGCTTTGCCGTCAGCATCACCATCCGGTTTATCCAGAGTAAGCGCTGCGTGCAGGTATCTGGGGCAGGCTGTAAAATGCAGGACACCGGTCTGCATTTTTTCACTGGAAAATTCATATTTGGGTTCTGTATAAAATGATTCACCGGGCATGATCAGTTGATCGCTGATATCCCAGTTATTTTCTTCATTCAGAACGTGTTCTTCTGCAGAAGATTGTGTTATGTCAACTTCATTCGATTCATCCGCCAAAACCGGAATAGACTGTGGAATTGAGACAAGATATAACATGGGTAAAAAAACAAAAATGGCAGACAGAAATCGTGTTATGGAAAGTTTGTTGTGTTTTTTCATAGGAATCCTCCCTCTTTATCGGTTTTTGTTATAATATAATTATAGCAGTGAGATCATTTTCTATAGAAAGGATTTCCGATCAGACAATGCCATTTCGGAAATCAGGACTTTATCTGCCGCCGGTATTTGTATAATAACTGCCGCAGATATGTGATAGAACAGGGAGGAAAATAGAATGAATTTTAAGGCTGTGCTTGATGCATATATGGAGCAGATTGACTGTACATCCAAAGAACTGGCGGAAATCTCTGGGTTGTCTGCAGCTACCATCAGTCGTTACAGATCCGGGGAGCGTATTCCGGAAGCTGGTTCGGAACAGTTATGCAGACTGGTGAATGGGATCGTTCGAATTGCCCGGAACAAGGGAATCATAGATGTGACAATCAAGTCGGTGGGGGATACCTTACTGCCACTGACCAAAAAAAGTACAGTTGATATGGAAAAATTGCGGGTAAATGTGGATCAGCTGCTTGATGCGTTGTCGATCAGTGTCTCTGATCTTGCCAGATCGCTGAATTATGATGCATCGTATATTTCCCGGATCAGGAAGGGACAGAGACAGCCCGCCGATCCCGTGGAATTTGTCACAGGCATTTCCCGATATATCGTCAGGCGGTGTCAGGACACATCGCAGAAAAAAGATATCGCGGAACTGATCGGCTGTAAACCGGATGATCTGGAAAAAGTGGAAGAGTATCAGATGCGTCTAGTAGAGTGGCTGACAAGCGGAACCGGAAATGTCAGAAATCAGGTGGCAGGTTTTCTGGAAAAGATAGATGGATTTCAGCAGAATGAATATATCCGTGTGATCCATTTTGATGAGTTGAAAGTACCGACCGCGCCTTTTCAGCTTCCGACTTCAAAGAGTTATCTGGGGATAAAGGAAATGATGGACAGTGAACTTGCATTTTTGAAAGCGACAGTGCTTTCGAGATCCAAAGAACCTGTCATTATGTACAGTGATATGCCGATGGGAGAGATGGCGAAAGATCCGGAATTCCCGAAAAAATGGATGTTTGGAATGGCGATGTTGCTAAAGAAGGGGCTGCATCTGCATCAGATCCATAATATAGACCGTTCTTTTGAGGATATGATGCTCGGACTGGAAAGCTGGATACCGATGTATATGACAGGGCAGATCTCGCCGTATTATTTAAAAGATACACAGGACAATGCATTTTTACATCTGCTGAAGGTGTCAGGGAGTGTTGCCCTGACCGGTGAAGCAATCAAGGGTTATCACAGGGAAGGAAAATACTATCTGACGAAGAATAAAAGTGAAGTGGATTATTACAAAAGACGTGCGGACAGACTTCTTGCTAAAGCAACACCGCTGATGGAAATTTACTGTGAAAAACAGGTGCGGGCATATCGGTCTTTTTTACAGGCGGATGCAGAAACACCGGGCAGCAGGCACTTTATATTGTCTGCCTTATCCTGTTACACGGCGACGGAGGAGCTGATCGACCGGATTCTGGTGCGTAACCGGATCCCTCAGAAAGAACAGGAACAGATCCTGGCGTATATTGCCGGGCAGCGGGAGATGATGGATAAAATTCTGCTGCACAGTTCTGTCACGGAAGAGATTCCTGCTCTCGGAAGAGAGGAATTTGAACAATTTCCGATGCGGCTGTCATTGTCCGGAATGTTTTATGAAAAGGATATTTTTTATACATGGGAGGAGTATCAGGAACATCTTGAGCAGATCCGGGCATACAGAAAAATGCATCCGGGTTATACGGTGACAGAAAATACCATATCTGCTTTCCGGAATATCCAGATTTATATACATGAAAAGAAATGGGTCATGGTATCCAAAAACAAAGCACCTGCGATCCATTTCCTGATACAGCATTCAAAGATGCAGAGTGCATTTGAAAATATGGTCATTCCGATCGTGGAATAGCAGAAGAAAAAAGTTTACGAAAGAACAGGTACAACAGTTATTTTTATCCGTAAAATGGATTTCCGGAAATTATCCGGAGCGTTTGTATAAGGCTCTTATGAATTCCTCAACTGTACTTACTGTCTGGGATGCTGAGAAACTTGTTGGTCTGACAAGGGTGCTGGATGATACGGAGCTGTTGGCACAGATACATTATGTGCTTGTTCACCCTGATTATCAGGGAAAGGGGATTGCCGGCAAAATGATCGAGTATATAAAGGAAAATTGCAATTATGGTAATATGCGGTAAATGGAAACGGCTGAATCTGATGGAGGTGTTGTAATGCAACAATCAGAAATAAAAGAAATTATTTGTAGATATATAGCGGATTCTCTAAATTGCACAGTAGGACAGTTAGAGCAGGAAGGAACTTTCTTTATAAGGAATGAAAAAGAGGAAAAGGGATATCTTAAAATTTTAAGTATAAAAGATACCAATATAATTTCTCTTTCTGAAGATCAAGAAGAAATAGGAAAAAGCTTGTTAGTAGGCAAAAACAGAGATGAGCTGTATGAGAGTGACTTAATATTTGGACAAACAATTCATTATATTCCTGATATAAAAAATATACAAAAACAACCATATCCGGTTACTTGTACATTTTCAATGTATGAAGGTAACGAGTTGATGGAATTAAGGGATATTACCGGTTTCGATAATTCATTAGTTTTTGATGAAAACGGGCATACAGATACGGATATTGTTTTATATGCAAGGAAAGATGGAAACATTTTTGCCATAGCAAGTGCATCTAATGTTACAGAAACTATTATGGAAATTGGTGTAGATGTCAAGAAGGAATATAGAGAAAAAGGATTAGCCAGTCTGTTAGTGAAAAATCTTACTGCTGTACTTTTAGAAAGAAAAAAGGTTCCGTTTTATAGTGCGTCGGTTACTAATTTAGCTTCACAGGCAGTTGCGATTCGGAGTGGCTATATGCCTTTTTGGACAGACACATATGGTGTTAGATAGAGTGTCAGGATAGAAAAAATTTTTTACATTGTGGAAAAAATCAGCTGACCAAAAGGTCAGCTGATTTTCTCATCGCGAGGCTTACTGTATCGAAAGTCACAGAAGGCTGCTCCTTCTGCAATTGTTCCGGTTCGCACTAATTTCATGTGCATAATATCCGCAAGCACATAGTCCATTCTGCACAGATAAGCTGCCAGATCTGGGCATCCCTCATCCTGGCACAGTTTACAGATCCCACATTCGTGATAATCATAGCCAAGGTCATACGATTCATTTCCCGGCAGAATATCCACAACCCAGTCGTTTTCATACTTGCGCTTATGGCTTTCCTCGGACCATTTCAGCCTTGCAGGCATGCGCTTTGGATTCAGATAACTATCTGCATCGCCCATTATTTTGTGAAACAGTTTAGAGGCACACAGTCCATCACGGAATATTTCGTAATTTTCTTCAGCGGATTTTCCGGTGCTGCGATTTAATGCAATAAAATAACTTCCCATGATGTAGGAACTCAGCAGATTGGATTTACCGATATCCTTTGCCCGTTCCACGATCAATTTATGTTCTTTTTCAATCTTTTTGACTGTATTTTTAGAGAAACCACGTCTTTTCAATTCTGCCTTTACAGCGCTGTGATAAAAATGATAGATCAGTTTTGCCTGCAATGTATTTTTCATATTTTGTCACCTCCGGTCTGATACTGGATGCCCAGTTCTGCCTCTAATCCACGGAGCAGAACAGTCATTGCTTCTGTAAATGCGGCTTTCATTTCTTCTGTGATGCCATTCTGGCAGGCGTTATCAGCGATCATCTCACAGATCATGGAAAATTCCGAAGAAGATAGCATATAGATCGTCTTTTCCGATAATTTTTTTGAGGAAATGCCACGGCGGTACAGTTCCTCATAATAATTGGCTGCAAATGTGGTACAACGTTCTATATAGATAGATCGAAAATGTGCAAGATAAGTCCCGGAATCATTTTTTAATAACATATGAAGAAGCTGCATATCATCCTGTAATAGATGAAGTGTCTGCATGGATATCTTCGAATACAGAACCTGAACCAGTTCCGCATCTGACAGGGCAGAAAAGTCAACACCGATCATAGATTCTGTAATGCGCATAAGTTTTTTGCCGCATGCATGAAAGAGCTCTCCAAACATTTCTTCTTTACCGGAAAAATGTTTATAGATGGCTCCTGCAGTGATACCGGCTCTGGCAGCGATCTTCCGCATGGAGGCTTCCTGATAGCCAGTTTCAAGAAAGGTATCTCTGGCACTTTTTAAGATCAATTCTCTGGTTTCTTTTGTGCTTTCGCGAATAATGATCGCCTCCTTTTGATACAGTTTGGTAAACGCTGTTTACTTTATAACACATTGGGTAGATAAAGTCAAGAATGCTATGAATAGAAAAAGGAAAGCCATCACCGGCTTTCCTTTTTAAAACCTCATATAAGTTTACATAATATCACAAGTTATGACTTCCTGAAACCTGCACGCTTACGCATGGTAGGATCCAGGATCTTCTTACGGATACGAAGACTCTTTGGTGTTACCTCTAAGAGCTCATCGGTATCGATAAACTCAAGAGCCTGCTCCAAAGAGAGAATCTTTGGCGGTGACAGACGAAGTGCTTCATCTGAACCGGAAGAACGGGTATTTGTCATCTGTTTTTTCTTGCAGACATTGATCTCAATATCTTCCGCCTTACCTGTTTCACCGACTACCATACCGGCATAAACCTTTTCGCCGGGACCGATGAAGAGGGTACCACGTTCCTGTGCATTGTACAGACCGTAAGTAATGGCTTCGCCGGATTCGAATGCGATCAGGGAACCTTGTGCACGGTACATCATATCGCCCTTGTAAGGACCATATCCGTCATACGTTGTATTGATGATACCATTTCCCTTTGTATCCGTCATGAATTCACCACGGTAACCGATCAGACCACGCGCCGGAATAGAGAACTCAAGACGGACATAACCACCGTTGGCAGCTCCCATGCTGATGAGCTCGCCCTTTCTGGCAGATAACTTCTGGATGACTGAACCGGAGAATTCATCCGGTACATCGATATAAGCAAGCTCCATTGGTTCAAGTTTTTTGCCGTTTTCATCGGTCTTGTATAAAACCTCGGCTTTGGAAACAGCAAATTCATAGCCTTCACGGCGCATATTTTCGATCAAAACGGAAAGATGTAATTCACCACGGCCGGAAACCTTGAAGCTTTCTGTTGTTTCGGTTTCTTCCACACGCAGGGAAACATCTGTATTTAATTCACGGAACAGTCTGTCGCGCAGATGACGGCTTGTGACATATTTGCCTTCCTGTCCGGCGAGCGGAGAGTCATTGACGATGAAATGCATGGCGATCGTCGGCTCTGAAATCTTCTGGAATGGGATTGGAACCGGATTCTCCGGGCTGCAGAGTGTATCACCGATGTGGATATCTGCGATACCGGAAATCGCTACGATGGAACCGATGCCTGCTTCTTTGATTTCTACCTTATCTAAACCGTCAAATTCATACAGCTTGGAAACCTTTACTTTTTTCATCTTGTCAGGCTCATGATGGTTGACGATGACAACATCCTGATTGACACGGATCACGCCGTTATCTACTTTGCCGACGCCGATACGGCCGACATATTCGTTGTAATCGATCGTACTGATCAGTACCTGTGTACCTGCATCAGGATCCCCTTCCGGTGCAGGAATGTAATCCAGGATCGTTTCAAACAATGGCATCATATCTTTGCCCGGCTCATCTATGGAAAGAGAAGCGGTTCCGGCTTTTGCGGAAGCATATACGATCGGGCAGTCAAGCTGGGATTCATCCGCATCCAGATCAATGAGAAGCTCAAGTACTTCATCAACAACCTCAGCAGGTCTTGCTTCCGGACGGTCGATCTTATTGACACAGACGATAACCGGTAATTTCAGCTCCAGTGCCTTACGCAGTACGAATTTGGTCTGTGGCATGGCACCTTCAAAAGCATCGACTACGAGGATGACGCCATTTACCATTTTCAGGACACGTTCCACTTCGCCGCCGAAGTCTGCATGACCTGGTGTGTCGATAATGTTGATCTTTGTATTTTTATAAGTAACTGCTGTGTTCTTGGAAAGAATGGTAATACCACGCTCTCTCTCGATATCATTGGAATCCATGACACGTTCTGCCACTTCCTGATTCTCACGAAATACACCGCTTTGTTTTAACAGTTCATCTACCAGTGTCGTTTTACCGTGATCGACATGGGCGATGATTGCGACATTACGAATATCGTCTCTCGTTGTTTTCATATAACTCCTCACTCTCTAAAAACGGGGTCTACAGTTAAATAGGATACCCAAACGTTTATAGTCTATCACATTTTTTGCAAAAATCAACAAGGACTGTAAGAAAACACCAGCTTTTGTCGATGAAACCATGTCATAATTATGGGATTTTTTCATAAATATATATAGCAGACAATGTCTGACGTAAGTAAATAAGGAAAAAATTCTTAAAGTAAGAAGGGAGAACCGGAACATGACAGATAAGGTAATGGAAAACAATCAGGTAACCGTGATGGGAGAAATCGTAGGAGAATTTGTCTACAGCCATGAGATTTTTGGCGAGGGCTTTTATATGGTAGATATTCTTGTGCCAAGGCTCAGCGATTCATCAGACAGGATACCGCTTATGATCTCAGAAAGGCTGATGGATGTTTCAAAGGACTACAGAGGAACACTCGTCATGGTAAGCGGACAGTTCAGGTCTTATAACCGTCACGAAGAACACAGGAACAGACTGATCCTTTCCGTTTTTGTACGGGAGGTTGCATTTATTGAACAGGTACCGGAAAATGAAAAGACAAATTATATTTTTCTGGACGGATTCATCTGTAAGGAGCCTGTTTACCGGAAAACACCGCTTGGAAGAGAAATCGCGGATATTTTGCTGGCTGTGAACCGTCCATACGGAAAAAGCGATTACATCCCGTGCATCAGCTGGGGCAGAAATGCCAGATATGCGAATCATTTCAGGGTTGGGGAACGCTGCAGGATCTGGGGAAGGATCCAGAGCCGCGAGTACATGAAAAAGATCTCGGAGGAGCAGGCAGAAAAACGTGTGGCATATGAGGTAAGCGTCAGCAAACTGGAGCTTGCTTCCGAGGAAGAACAGGGTGTCCTGCAGAATGCCTGACAGCAGGAAAATGCGGAAAAGTTGCATCCTGCAGTATTTTGTGGTATAGTCTGCCTGTTAAGTAAAACGAGCAAAGTCGTTTTGTGAGGTGTGACATGAAACAGGGTAAGATTCATATTTACAGTGGAGACGGACACGGAAAGACGCCCGCTGCACTGGGAGAAGCATTATATGCGGCAAGTGAAGGGAAAACAGTTGTTGTCATCCAGTTTTTGAAAGCGGACCATCTGATGAATGCAGAATATCTGAAGCGTCTGGAGCCGGAAATCAAGTTTTTCCGTTTTGAAAAATCCTCTGCGGAGTATGCAAGTCTGGATGAGGCAGCGCGGGAAGAAGAAAAGATGAATATCCGCAATGGACTGAATTTTGCCAAAAAGGTATTGTCAACAGGTGAATGCGATCTGTTGATCTTAGATGAGGTACTGGGACTGATCGATGTCGGTATCTTATCGGTGGAAGAGCTGAGAACGCTTATTTCTGCCAAAACAGAGGAGACAACGGTCATCATGACAGGCATCCAGCTCAGTGATGAGGTGTGTATGCTGGCTGACGAGGTTTCCAAGATTGAAACAGTGAATTTTAAGGTGTTTTAAATAAGGCTCCAAGAAATGTCATGCATCTGTGATGCATGATGCAGCCTCAATCCATCTGCGAAGCAGATTATGCATGGATTGAGGTTCCAAGAAATGTCATGCATCTGTGATGCATGATGCTAACTGCCCCGGCCGTATCCCGACCGGGGCAGAAACTGTCTGTAATTGCTTGACAGAAGGCAGTATTGGTGCTATGCTTTTTTTAGGCTCTGAGTGCTATGCAGAGCTTACATATCAAAATATAAAATGAGATAGAGGTCGCATTTTTCAACAGTAGATCCGGGGATGCAGCAGGTGCAGAGGAACAGGAAGGAAAGGGAAAGATGCCGAAAGAAAAGGTGCCTGACCACTTTATTCTTGGGCATGCAGTTAAGAGCTGTATGACTGTCATCAGTAAATGATGGGGAGCTATCGGAGATTGAAGGATTACCGGCTCACATGTGCCGGTTTTTTATATAATAGGAAGTTTTTTCGCATATTCTATTATATAAATGAAGGAACATAAGGTCGTCCGCTGTAATTCCCATAGAAACAAGGAGGAAGAGGATATGTCAATTTTTACTGGAGCAGGTGTTGCCATCGTTACACCATTTCATGAGGATGGCAGTGTCAACTATGAAGCATTTAAGGAGCAGATCGAGCGTCAGATCGCCGGAGGAACCGATGCCATTATCGTATGTGGTACAACAGGAGAATCTTCCACACTGACACATGAAGAACATCTGGATGTGATCCGCTACTGCGTAAAGGTAGTCAACAAGAGAATCCCTGTTATTGCAGGAACAGGTTCCAACTGTACGGAAACAGCGATCTATTTATCTACAGAAGCTGAAAAGGCAGGTGTAGACGGACTTCTGATCGTTACACCATATTATAATAAATGTACACAGAAGGGTCTGGCAGAGCATTTCACATTGATAGCAAATTCCGTAAAGTTACCGATCATTCTGTACAATATCCCGGGCAGAACCGGTGGTGTGCTGATCCAGCCGGAGACGGTTGTAAAGCTTTGTAAGGAAGTAGAGAACATCGTTGGTGTCAAAGATGCCACAGGTAATATTTCAGGCGTTGCCAAGGTCATGCAGCTTGCAGACGGTTGTGTGGATCTGTACAGCGGTAATGATGATCAGGTCGTACCGATCCTGTCACTGGGCGGTAAGGGTGTGATCTCCGTATTATCCAATGTTGCACCACAGCAGACACATGATATGTGTGCGAAGTTCTTTGCAGGCAATGTAGAAGGAAGCCGCAAGATCCAGTTAGATGCTCTTCCGGTCATTGACGGACTGTTCTGTGAGGTCAATCCGATCCCGGTTAAGAAGGCAATGAACCTGCAGGGCTTAAATGCAGGTCCGCTCCGCAGACCACTGACTGAGATGGAGCCTGAACATGCTGAGAAGTTAGCACAGGCTATGAAGAACTTCGGTATTTTATAAAATAGGAAAAGAATAGAAAGCCCCGGCCAAAGGCAAGTACTTAGACCGGGGCTTAGGTCGCTTTATAATAGGTAGGATAAGGAAGGAAAAAAGATGACAAGAGTAATTATGTACGGCTGTAACGGCAAAATGGGACAGACCATTACAAGACTGATCGAAGAAGAAAATGATGTAGAGATCGTAGCAGGTATCGATGTATGTGATACGGTAAAAAACAGCTATCCGGTATTTCAGAATATCGCAGACTGTGATGTGGAGGCAGATGTTGTGATAGACTTCTCTTCACCGGTTTGTACCGATGCACTGCTTGACTGGTGTGCAGATAAGCAGGTACCGGTTGTGGAATGTACAACAGGACTTTCCGAGGAACAGCTTGCCAGGATCAAGGAGACATCCGCAAAGGTAGCAGTCCTGAAATCCGCTAATATGTCAATGGGCATCAATTTGCTTGAGAAGCTGTTAAAAGAGGCAGCAGGACTTCTGGCAGAAGCCGGTTATGATATCGAGATCGTGGAAAAACACCACAAACTGAAAAAGGATGCACCGTCAGGTACAGCACTGGCACTTGGAGATGCTATCAATGAAGGCCTTTCCGAAAAATATGAATATGTATTTGACAGAAGTCAGAGAAGCATTCCGCGTCCGCAGAAGGAGATCGGTTTTTCTGCTGTCAGAGGCGGTACGATCGTTGGAGACCATGATGTGATCTTTGCAGGTGAGGATGAAGTCATTACCTTCTCTCACAGAGCTTATTCCAAGGCAGTATTCGGAAAAGGTGCGGTACAGGCTGCAAAATTCTTATGCGGCAAACAGCCGGGCTTATATGATATGAGTGATGTGATCGGTTAAAGATATGATAAAATAAGATAAACAGGAAAAAGGGGAAACATATGGATGATATGGAACTGAGATATCTGAAATCTCTGTCAAAGCAGTATCCGAATATCGCATCGGCAAGTACGGAGATCATCAACCTGCAGGCGATCCTGAATCTGCCTAAAGGAACAGAGCATTTCATGACGGATGTACACGGAGAATATGAGCAGTTTAATCATGTGCTGAAAAACGGTTCCGGTTCGGTCAGACGAAAGATCGATGAGGAATTCGGTAATACATTAAGCAGCAAGGATAAAAAGAGTCTGGCTACGCTGATCTATTACCCGAAGGAAAAGCTGGAAATTGTCATGCAGGAGGAGGAAAATATTGAGGACTGGTATAAGATCACATTATATCGCCTGGTGCAGATCACAAAGCATGTTTCCTCCAAATATACGAGATCCAAGGTGCGTAAAGCGCTTCCGAAGGATTTTGCCTACATCATTGAAGAACTGATCACAGAAAAGGCAGAGGTGCAGGATAAGGAAGGGTATTACAATGAGATCGTACATACGATCATCCGTATTGGCAGAGCGCCTGATTTTATCGTTGCCCTCAGCAAACTGATCCAGCGGCTTGTCATCGACCATCTGCATATCGTAGGTGATATTTACGACAGAGGACCGGGACCGCATATTATTCTGCATACACTGCGTCATTATCACAGCGTGGATGTGCAGTGGGGCAATCACGATATTGTCTGGATGGGTGCTGCAGCAGGCTCCCTTGCCTGCATTGCAAATGTAGTCAGGATGTCTGCCCGCTACGGCAATCTGGATACGCTGGAGGAAGGCTATGGAATCAATCTGATCCCGCTTGCGACTTTTGCACTGGAGCAGTACAAAAATACAAGCGAAGCCTTTGCGATCAAATACAATACCGATTACAATACCAAAGATCTTGGCATGGATATGAAGATGCATAAAGCGATGGCAGTCATCCAGTTTAAGCTGGAAGGACAGATCATCAAGCGCAGACCGGAATTCATGATGGAAGACAGACTGCTTCTGGATAAGATTAATTTTGAAAAAGGAACGGTTATGGTAGAAGGCAGGGAATATAAGATGCGGGACATGGATTTCCCTACGATCGATCCTGCCAATCCATATGAGCTGACGCCGGAAGAAACAGAGGTCATGGAAAGGCTCAGACAGGCGTTTACGCGTTGTGACAAGCTGCAGAAGGATGTCAGATTCTTATTCTCAAAGGGAGGACTTTACAAGGTATACAATTCCAACCTGTTATATCATGGCTGTGTTCCGCTTGATGAAGAGGGTAACTTCTTAAAGGTCAATGTATTCGGCAAGGAATACAGCGGAAAGGCGCTTTATGACATTCTGGATACGTATGCCAGAAGAGGTTATTATGCAAGCCGCGAATCCGGTGATAAGGCAAAGGGTGAGGATATCCTCTGGTATATCTGGACAGGCCCGAATTCCCCGGTATTCGGCAAAGATAAGATGACGACCTTTGAGCGTTATTTCATTGAAGATAAGGAAACGCACGTAGAAACAAAGAATGCCTACTATAGGTTGTATGATAATGAAGAGATCGTGGATAAGATTCTGCGGGAATTTGGTCTGGATACGACAAAGTCCCACATTGTGAACGGGCATGTTCCGGTAGAGCGCAAAAAGGGCGAGTCACCGATCAAGTGTAACGGAAAGCTGCTTGTCATTGACGGTGGATTTTCCAAGGCGTATCAGCATAAGACAGGAATTGCCGGGTATACACTGGTTGCCAATTCTTACGGAATGCGTCTTGTTTCGCATGAGCCGTTTGAATCGACAGAAGCAGCGATCCGCAAGGAATCCGATATTTTTTCTGACTCCATCGTGGTAGAAACCGCGCTGCGTCGTCAGTGTGTGGCAGATACCGATATCGGTGTGGAGCTGAAGGAAAGTATTCATCAGTTAGAAGAGCTGTTAGATGCGTACCGCGAGGGTGTTTTAGTGGAGAAGAATTCGTACCAGTAGAAAAATGGGCTGTGGTCTGCACAGCCCGTTTCCTTTATGGGTTATTGTCTCCGGTGAGGTCATCTACGACATCACCTGCGCCATGTGCAACATCCTCGACCGCATTGCCTGCATCATCAATGACATCACCGACAGCATTACCGGCGTCATCAACCGCATCACCGACCGCATTGCCTACGTTGTCGTTCCTATCACCGTTGTTTGTCTGATTACCGGAGGTTGTTCCATTACCGGTGGTTTTGTTGTCATTGTTTCCGGCGTTGTCATTTGGTGTCTGTGTGGTGTTGTTTGCATTACCTGCTTCGTCTGAATTGTTGCCTGTCGTATTGCCGCAGGCTGCAAATGTAAACATGGACGCTACAAGCAGCGCAGTGAATAAAAGCTTTCTTGTCTTTTTCATAAAAGTCACTCCTTTTGATAAGAATAAAATCTATCAGCTATACTGATAATCATAATGTAACCAGTTAAAATAAATTTTATACGAAAGAAATGACAGAGGAACAGAAATGGAATTCAGACCTTGTATTGATATTCATAATGGAAGTGTAAAACAGATCGTTGGCAGCAGTCTGTCAGATCTGGGAGATTATGCCAGAGAAAATTTTGTGTCGGGGCAGGATGCAGCATTTTATGCAAAGCTGTACAGCCAATACGGGATCAAAGGCGGACATGTGATCCTGCTCAATAAAGAAGGAAGTCCTTATTATGAAGAAACAAAAAAACAGGCTCTTATGGCTCTTGCGGTTTATCCGGGCGGCTTGCAGGTCGGCGGCGGGATTACAGATGAAAATGCAAAGCTGTATCTGGACAGTGGTGCCAGTCATGTGATCGTGACATCCTTTGTATTTTGCAATGGGAAGATTGATTATGACAGACTGCAAAGACTGGTGCATGTGACCGGAAAAGAACATCTGGTACTGGATCTGAGCTGTAAGAAAACAGAAAACGGATACTATATCATGACAGACAGATGGCAAAAGCAGACGGACACGCAGCTTTCATCGGAAACCATGGAGCAGCTTTCCGCATACTGTGATGAATTTCTGATCCATGCGGTCGATGTGGAAGGGAAAAATAGTGGGATCGAAGAGGAACTTGTGAGCCTGCTGTCGGCTTATGAAGACAGACCGATTACCTATGCAGGCGGCGTACATGATTTCGCGGATCTTTCCAGGCTGAAAAAGCTGGGAAAGGATCATATCAATGTAACGATCGGAAGCGCGCTGGATCTGTTTGGCGGGCAGATGGCATTTACAGAGGTGCTGAAGGCGTGTGGAGCGTAGATAAAATTGGAACCTCAATCCATGCATAATCTGCTTCGCAGATGGATTGAGGCTGCATCATGCATCTCAGATGTATGACATTTTTTAGGAAAGAAAAAAGCAACCGGTCATATGACCGGCTGCTTTTTTTAATCCGTTAAAACAATTGCTCATTCAAAACTAAATTCTTTCAATTTATATTTTAAAAAGGCACATCGAAAAACTGATTAAGCTTGTAAGAAGCGTGCTTCTTATAATTTAGTTACGTTTACTGCCTGAGGTCCTTTTTCGCCGTTAACTACTTCGTACTCAACTGCCTGGCCTTCTTCTAATGACTTGAAGCCTTCCATGTTAAGTCCTGAATAGTGTACGAAAACGTCGTTTCCAGCTTCATCAGAGATGAATCCGTAACCCTTCTGGTTGTTGAACCATTTAACTGTACCTTTGTTCATTGTGGCTACCTCCAAAATAATATATCTGTCATTTACGACAACGTAAGAATAGCACACCTTTTTTTAAAAGTAAAGATGAAATAAATCATTTTACATTCTTTTATCGGCTTGTTACAATCAGAAAGGAGCGGATTTTTAACCGTAATACATGGATATATGGGAAGGAGCGGAAATGGCATGAATGCAGAGAAAAGAAGAGAAAATATCTTAAAGCTGCTGGCAGAGTCGGACAGCCCGCTGTCAGGAACGGATCTGGCGAAATGCCTCGCAGTCAGCAGACAGGTCATTGTACAGGATATAGCGCTTTTGCGTGCAGTCAATAAAAATATTTTATCTACCAATAAAGGATATCTGTTATTTCATGAAGAAGAGAAAATGAAAGGCAGGAAGCGCTCTGTCAAGGTCAGACATACGCAGCAGCAGATCCTGGATGAACTTTGTACGATTGTTGATCTGGGCGGGCATATTCTTGATGTGGTTGTAGCGCATGAAATATATGGGCAGATCACCTGTGATCTGATCATCAACAGCAGACAGGATGCCAAGAGCTTTGTGGAACAGTGTGAAAAGAGCCATGCAAAAGGGCTGAGCACGCTTACGGATGGCGTGCATTACCATACGATCGAAGCGGAGACGGAGGATGTGCTTGACCGGATCGAGCAGACGCTGTCTGAAAAAGGATACTTGCTATCTGATTAAAAATGTGATAAGGTACCCTTGTTGACTGACAAGACAGCTGTATATACAGCTGTAAATACTGTCAAGGAGGATACCATGGAAAAATTGAAAAAGATACTGAACAAAATTTTTATCGACGGTCTGAGCGGCATGGCGACAGGCTTATTTGCAACACTGATCATCGGAACGATCATTTCCCAGATCGGCAGCTTTATCCCGGGAAATATCGGTACTTACATCTATATGATGGGAAAAGTTGCATCTTCTGTTACCGGTGCTGGTATCGGTGTGGGAGTGGCACTGAAATATAAGGAGAGTCCGCTTGTTGTGATCTCTGCGGCTACTGCAGGCATGATGGGTGCTTTTGCCAGCAAGATTCTGGCAGGTACTGTTTTAGTGGATGGAGTGATTACTTATGCAGGCCCCGGCGAACCGCTTGGTGCTTTTATTGCAGCACTTGTTGCGATTCTGATCGGACATCTTGTCAGTGGTAAGACGAAGGTAGATATTCTGATCACGCCGCTTGTCAGCATTGTATCGGGCAGTACGGTCGGATTGATCTTAGGGCCTCCGATCTCTGCTTTTATGGCATTTATCGGACAGCTTGTCAATGTGAATGTAGAGGCACATCCGTTTATCGGCGGTATTATCGTTTCTGTTTTAATGGGTATTATCCTGACACTGCCGATCAGCTCCGCAGCACTTGGCATTATCTTAAATCTGTCAGGTCTGGCAGCAGGTGCGGCAACAGTCGGATGCTGTGCAAATATGGTTGGTTTTGCGGTTGCAAGCTATAAGGATAATAAGGTAAACGGACTTTTAGCGCAGGGACTCGGCACAAGTATGCTGCAGATCGGTAATATTGTGAAGAAGCCGATCATCTGGCTGCCTGCTATTTTAACAAGCGCGGTGCTTGGCCCGGTCTCCACACTTGTATTTGGCATGACAAATAATGCAACAGGCTCCGGTATGGGTACAGCAGGTCTGGTCGGACAGATCACAACCTATCAGACAATGGCAGCCATGGAAAGCGGAAACATCGTCCTCGTCAAGATCATTGTGCTGCATTTCCTGCTGACAGGTGTTCTTTCCTGGGCATTTGCCACAGGCATGAGAAAGCTTGGCTGGTTACAGGACGGTGATATGAAGCTGGATGTGTAGGTTTACGGAAAAATCATTTTAACTGAAAATAGAAGTAATATAAGCTTTGAACATATCAAAAAATCCCATGTGGAAATTTCAGGATCATGCAATTATGCAGACCTGAAATGACTACATGGGATTTTTATATGATGCCACGTGCTGCGGATTCCTGTAGTGCAGTGGTGTTTTATTCTTCCTTCATACGGCTGAAAACCATTTCATAGCCGTCATTTCCATAAGTAAGAGAGCGGTTGACACGGCTGATAGTAGCGGTGGATGCACCGGTCTTTTCGGCGATTTCCAGGTAGGTCTTATGCTCTTTCAACATGGCAGCAACTTCAAAACGCTGGGAAAGAGAGAGCAGCTCATTGACTGTACACAGATCTTCAAAAAAAGAATAGCATTCTTCTTTGGATTTCAGGGTCAGGATTGCTTCAAACAGATGATCAACCGGTTCAGATTTTAATTGCTTTACCATAATTACCCTCCAACACTTTAACACTGTAAAATTTTAACGTCATACATTTCTCTTATCTTAGCACAGGAAAAGCAAAGCGTCAACCGGCACAGAAATTCTTTCGGCCGGAGAAAGAAAAGTTAGACATTTACAAATAGTTTTTAATACTATATAATGTAGAGTGAATGAGAAATACGTAACACAGGAAAGAAGCGGAGCATATTATGACAATTTCAACAGAAGATTTATTAAACAGCATAATGGAAAGCTTTGACCGCATAGATTATATCAAAACGGCAGATATCCCGAATATCGATCTTTACATGGATCAGGTTACTACTTTTATGGATCATCGGCTGAAAAGTACGACAAGGCAGGAAACGGATAAGATACTGACGAAGACAATGATCAATAATTATGCAAAGAACGATCTTCTGCCGCCGCCTGTAAAAAAGAAATATTCCAAGGAGCATCTTCTGGTGCTTATCTTTATCTATTATTTCAAGGGATTTCTGTCGATCAGTGATATTCAGGAGCTGCTGCAGCCGATCACAGATCGTTTTTTCGGGAAAGAAGACGGACTGACACTTTCCGATATTTACGAAGAAGTTTTCCAGATGGAAGGAAAAGAGATCCAGACGCTGAAAAAGGATGTGGCAAGGCATTTCGAGCAGGCACAGAAATCTTTTGCGGATGCAGATGAGGAATCCAGGGACTTTCTGCAGCAGTTTTATTTTATCTGTATGCTGAGCTTTGATGTATATGTAAAGAAGCTTCTGATCGAAAAGCTGATCGATGAGATGAGAAGCAGCAGACAGAGTACGGAAGAATCTGATAAGGAAGAAAAAAAGAATAAAAAATAAACCAGAGCAGAGGGTATATGGCAGAGAATTTTGTAATTGTGATCGATCCGGGACATGGTGGCAGCAATGAAGGGCTGAACTATGACGGATTTCTGGAAAAGGATATGAACCTTGTGACAGCAAAGGCAATGCAGGAGCTGTTACAGCAGTATGATAACACAGAGGTTTACATAACGAATCCGGACAAGAAAGATATGTCCCTGAAAGAACGGGCAGAATATGCAAAAAGTGTGGAGGCAGATGTTATGGTCAGCCTCCATTTTAATATGTCCGAAAATCATACGATGTACGGATCAGAGGTGTGGATTCCCAGCACAGGGCTGGCAAATGCCAAAATGCATGCGCTGGGAGATATCATCCTGTCCCAGCTTTCAGAGCATGGTCTGACGATCCGTGGTGTCAAAACACGGTTAAATGACAGTGGAACGGATTATTATGGGATTATCCGGGAATCGGCGGCACTGGATCTGCCGTGTATTCTGGTGGAGCATGCCTATGCGGATCATGCCATGGACCGGGCATATCTGGACAGCCCCGAGGACTGGCAGGAAATGGGACGTCTTGATGCGACGGCACTTGCAAAGTATTACGGACTTGTCAGTACCTCTCTTGGAAACGACTATTCGGCATATGTCAAAAACGGATACAGAGCACCGGAGACAGCGGTTTCCCATGATACGACAGAGCCGGAGGCAGCGGTGCTTACCTGGACGGGAACAGAAGAGGATGCACAGCTTTATACGCTGACCGGAACAGATGCGCAGAGCCGACTTGTCTATTATGATTACAGCACAGATGGCGGAAAGACATGGTCGGAGCTGCTTCCGTTTGATGAGGCGGGAACGGAGATCAGGATCATCGGACAGACGCCGGAGCAGGAGATCTGTGCACGGCTGTACAATGGGTACTTTCTGTATACACAGGCAAACAGCGTCACCAGAACAGCAGAAGAGCTTGGCATTGCGGCGCAGGCAGAGGACACGGTTAAGGAGCTTGCGACAGAACAGGAAAGTCTGCAGGAGGGCAGACAGGAGCTTACAGCAGGCGGAAAAAATCCGGGCAGCAGTCTTCCCGTTCTCGGAGTGGGTGCATTACTGTTTGCAGCTCTCTTTTTTGCCGGTTCCGTTTTTATGGGACGCAGGAAAAAACGTCTGGCAGAGCGCGCAGGCATTGTGCTGGGATGTCTTTTTCTGCTGACAGCGGTCGGTCTGACACTGGGAGCTGTGGCGGTGCGGCAAAACCGGAGCATGCAGACAGAAGTGGTTCTGACAGAGCAGACAAAAGCCACGCAGGATGCGGAAGCGGGCAATGATAATGGGCAGTCCGGATCGCAGCAGGCGGTACAGGAAGCTGCCGGGGAAAAGGCGCAGAAGCAGGCAGAAGAGCAGCAGGCATGGATCGTGGCAGAAAAAGAAAAACAGATTCCTTATGTGTCGGATATGGAAAAGGAAGCACAGACGACTGTGGTCTATGATATTGCAGAAGGCTATCTGCGTGTACCGCTTCTGACGGATGTTGCGCAAAATCCGTATACATTGTCCGCCTTTTCGGGAGAAGATCTGACGAAACGGTATGAGGCGCAGGGCTATCAGACTATGCTTGGTATCGATGTTTCCAAATTTCAGGGAAATATTGACTGGGAGCAGGTGAAAAATGCAGGCATTTCCTATGTCATGCTGCGGATCGGGCTAAGGGGATATGGCAGCGGGAAGCTGGTTATGGATGATCGGTTTTATGAAAATCTGAGAGGTGCAAAGGAGCAGGGGCTGAAAACAGGTGTCTATTTCTTTTCCGCAGCCATTTCCGAGGAGGAGGCAAGAGAAGAGGCAGCATTTGTCCTGCAGGCGATCGAAGGGCAGGAAATGGAAATGCCGATCGTATTTGATACAGAGCCGATCCTTTATGATACGGCAAGAACAGATGAACTGACAGGAAAGCAGCTGACTAAGATCACGGCGGCGTTTTGTGATGCTGTGCAGGCAGCAGGCTATCAGCCGATGGTCTATGCCAATGCAAAGCGGCTGACAACAGTATTATATTTAGAGGAGCTGACAGCTTATCCGCTCTGGCTGGCAGATTATCGGATGCAGCCGGATTTCCCCTATGCATTTACGATGTGGCAGTTTACGGAATCGGGAAAAGTTCCCGGTATCGAAGGGGCGGTAGATATTGATTTATATATGTATGAAGAGTAAAATTGAATCATTATTTGGGAGAGTACAATATGATAACGTGTTTGGCTAAGTTCTGGATCAGAGAATCCGACAGTGAAGAGAAAAAGAGAAGAGTATATGGTACATTAGGTGCTGTTGTGGGCATTTTTTTAAATATCTGCCTGTTTACAGGAAAGTATCTGGCAGGTTTTTTCAGTGGATCTATTGCGATCATGGCAGATGCCTTTAACAATCTGTCAGATGCGGGATCTTCCTTTATTTCGCTGATCGGTTTTGTCTTCTCCGGGAAAAAGCCTGATCTGGATCATCCGTTTGGACATGGAAGGATCGAATATCTGGCAGGGCTCGGTGTTTCCTTTCTGATCCTTTTAATGGGCGTGGAACTGGCAAAAAATTCGGTGCAGAAGATATTGCATCCGGTCAGTGTACAGATCAGTACGCTGTCTATTGCTGTGTTATCAGCATCTATTCTGGTTAAACTGTACATGGCATATTATAATCATGCCATCGGAAAAAAGATCAGATCTGCAACGATGGCAGCAACGGCAACGGACAGCCTGAGTGATGCGGCTGCTACGACAGTTGTACTGCTGGCAATGCTGTTTTTAGCGGTAACAGGGATCAACATAGATGGATATTGCGGTATTCTGGTTGCTGTTTTTATCCTGGCAGCAGGCATAGGTGCGGCAAAGGAAACAGTAAGCCCATTGCTGGGACAGGCTCCGGATCCGGAATTTGTCAAAGAGATCAAAGAACTTGTCATGCAGCATGAGGAGGTGCTGGGGATCCATGATATGGCAGTGCATGATTACGGGCCGGGAAGAGTAATGGTATCATTGCATGCAGAGGTATCAGGGGACGGTAATATTTATGAACTGCATGATCTGATCGACCGGATAGAACGGGAGCTGAAGGAAAAGCTGCATTGCGAGACTGTGATCCATATGGATCCGATCGATGTTGGCAATGAAAAAACAGTTGAAATGAAGGAAGAAATGGTAAAGCTTGTAAAAGCCATTGATGAACGGCTTACGATCCATGATTTCCGTATGGTGACAGGTACGACACACCACAATATGATATTTGATGTGGTTATACCGGCTGATTTTAAGCTGTCACAGGAAGAACTGAAAGACATCATACAAAAGAAAGTATGGGAAAAGTGGCCGGATTACTATGTGGTTATTGATGTAGACACAGCATATGTGTATTAAAAGGAAAACTATTTGACGAAGGATGTGAATCAAATGATCAAGGTGGATCTGATTACCGGATTTTTAGGAAGCGGGAAGTCAACTTTTTTAAAGAAATATGCGTCTTATCTGATCGGAAAAGGTGAGCATATCTGTATTCTGGAAAATGATTTCGGCGCAGTCAATGTTGATATGCTGCTGATGCAGGATCTTCTGGGCGATCATTGTGATCTGGAAATGGTAGCGGGCGGCTGTGATAAGGACTGCCATAAGCGCCGGTTTAAAACAAAGCTGATCTCCATGGGAATGCGGGGCTTTGACAGGGTGTTGATCGAGCCATCCGGTATTTTCGATGTGGACGAATTTTTTGATACCCTGCGGGAAGAACCGCTGGATCAGTGGTATGAGATCGGAAATGTGATCGCTGTGGTAGATGCGAAACTGCCGGATGAAATGTCTGAAAACGCCGATTATCTGCTGGCTTCCGAGGTTGCGGGTGCGGGCGTTATCTTATTCAGCAAGGTGCAGGAAGCCACGGAGCAGGAGATCGAAAGGACAAAGGCACATATCGGGCGTGCCATGCAGCGGATCAAATGCGACAGACAGCTTGCAGATGTGATGATCTGCAAGGACTGGGCTCTGCTGAAAGAGGAAGACTATCAAAAGATCATGACAAGCGGGTATAAACCGGCGGATCATGTGAAGCTGTCCGGGGAACAGGACGGCTTCCAGTCTGTGTATTTCCTGAATCTGGGTATGACAGAAGAGAAGATGCGGCAGACGGTATCTGCGGTACTGCAGGATGCAGAATGCGGAAAGATCTTCCGGGTGAAAGGTTTTATCCGTAAGGATGATAAATGGCTGGAGCTGAATGCGATGCAGGATGCCATGACCGTAAAAGAAGTGGAAAAAGGACAGGAGGTTCTGATCGTGATCGGGGAAGAACTGAATGAGGAGAAGATCAGAACTTATTTTGGACAGAAGGAGTTGACGTTATGAGAGACCAATTAACACAGTCTGATATAGATAAAATGCAGCAGGAGATCGAATACCGGAAGCTGGTAAAAAGACCGGAGCTTCTGGAAGCGGTAAAAGAGACAAGGGCACATGGGGACTTAAGTGAAAACTTTGAATATCATGCTGCCAAAAAAGAGAAGAATAAAAACGAGAGCAGGATCCGCTATCTGGAGCGTATGATCAAAACAGCACAGGTCATTTCCGATGATTCCAAAGCAGATGAAGTCGGTATGAATAATACGGTGACTGTTTATGTGGAGGAGGATGACTGTGAGGAGACTTATCGTATTGTAACTACGGTAAGAAGCAATTCGCTGGAAAATCTGATCAGTATTGAGTCTCCGATGGGAAAAGCACTGATGAGACATAAGGTTGGCGACCGGGTCGAGATCAGAGTCAGTGACAATTACAGTTATTTTGTGGTGATCCGGAAGATTGATAAGACAAACGATGATTCGGAGGATAAGATCAGAAGCTATTAGAGATTCACATATGCCGTCCGGTTTTCATATACTGATAGGGAATGATAACAACCTATGGAGGCAGTTATGAAATGTCAGATGACGGTGCATGAGATTCAAAAAGGAGATACGCTTTATAAGCTGGCGAAGCAGTATAAGACAACGGTACCATTGATACTGCTTGCAAATCCCGGGGTAAATCCCTATAATCTGCGGGTAGGAGATAAACTGAATATTTGTGAAGGAAAACGTTTTGAGGAAAAGCAGGGACTGGATGAGCTGCAGATTGTAAGTGATTTTAACAAGGTGGTATATCAGTATCTTGGCTTCCTGCAATTGTATATGGCTTCCTTTAGCGGAACGGAAGAAAGAACAGAGCAGAGTCTTGAGTATCTTTTGGAAGTCCCGGGAGAGCTTGCAACTATTTACAGCGCTTTTTATCCGGTCAGCATGACGAGCCGCTTAAGTCAGATTTTTACTGCATATACAGAAAAACTTGCAGATTATGCGAGAGCCGTTTATACAGGAGAAAGGCAGAATATTTCAGCTCTTAGGAATGAAATTGATGAGCAGGCTGTAAAGATAGGAGAGTTTCTCGAAAAACAGAATGACAAATATATCGGCAGACAGATTTCGGATTTCCTCCAGAGTCTGAATGGTGCGGTTGAAGAAGCCGCAAAGCAGAGCAGAGAGGGAAATCTCCGCAAAGAGCTTTTCGTATACCAAGAGATGGGGGAACAGGGTACCTTATTCGCCAGAGTGCTTGCAGATGGGATTATAGAACAATTTTATAAAGAAGGATAAAAGAAAAGAGACAGAGATCAGAAGTAGTGCTGATCTCTGTCTCTTATTTTTGTGATAGTAAATTCCTGTCACATTCTTTATTTTAAGATCGTTCAGCTGATTATTTCTTCGCTTCTTCTGCAAATTTGGTTGTGACAAGATCTTCATAGTTTACATAATCTGATAACTGCCCTGCATCGATCAGAATATCTTCCAGCAGTGTGAAGCTGTCCTGTTGCAGGATCAGGTCTGTTTTCCAGGTATCCTGGCTGTAGTACCGGCTGATGATCGTTTTCAGTGTTGCCTCGTCTGTTTCCTTAAACTGTGGTTTGATCACTTTGGCGATCTCTTCCGGGGTGTGGCCTGCAACATAATCCATTCCCTTCTGCAGCGCATTGGTAAATTTCTGGACTGTAGCTGCGTTTTTGTTTACATAACTTTTCTTTGCGGAGAAGCAGGTATACGGAACATAACCGGAATCCACACCGAGGGAAGCTACAACATGATAGCCTGCATCCATGGATTCAAGTGCGGTAGCGGATGGCTCAAATTCTACGGTGTAATCCCCTTTTCCGCCACTGAAGGCAGCAGCAGTGGAACCAAAGTCGATGCTCTGGTCGATCGTCAGATCTTTTGCCGGGTCAATACCGTTTTTCTTCAGAATGTATTCAAAGACCATTTCGGGCATACCGCCTGCGCGTCCGCCAAGAACAGTCTTTCCTTTCAGATCCTGCCAGGAAAAGTCGCTGTCATCCCTTGCAACCATAAAGTTCCCTGCACGCTGCGTCAGCTGTGCAAAGTTGATCACTGGGTCGTCGGTTTCGCCCAGATACGTGTAGATCGTGGATTCCGGTCCCATAAATCCGATATCCGCTTCACCGGACAAAACGGCGGTCATTGTTTTGTCTGCACCAAAGCCGGTCACCAGTGTCAGGTCAATGCCTTCCTCTGCAAAATAGCCTTCTTCGATCGCCACATACATCGGGGCATAGAAGATGGAATGTGCTACTTCATTCAGCACGACTTTTTCTCCGGTGACTTTTTCTTTCTGACCGCAGCCCGTCAGAGAAAGTGTGACAAGTGCTGTCAGCAGGAGCAGACAGATGCTCCGTTTCTTTTTTCTGTTCATAATCGTATCCTCCTTTTTTTGATGGGCAACAGCCCTCTTTATAAAGTATGAAAGATTCTGCATGGCGTGACTAAATGAAAACTATTTGCAAGACAGGGAAAAGTATGATACGTTATCCGAGGAAAATCGGGAGAATATTATTTATGTGGATGTTATTCGTTTTAAATTATGGTGTTTTAAAAGGTACAAGAGAGATTGTTAAAAAGAAATCATTGCAGAGAAGCAGTGTCATGGAAGTGTTGTTTTTCTATACACTGTTTGCTTTTTTATTTGTATGCCCGGATGTGAAAAATGCAGCGCAGATGGATATGCATTTCCTGCCTGCGGTGGCATTTAAGTCTTTTATCATTTTTCTGGCATGGATGTGCAGCTTTAAAGCCATCAAGAAAATGCCGATCAGTCTGTACGGGCTTTTAGATCTGTCACGCGTTCTGTTTGCCACACTGCTGGCGGTGATCGTGCAGCATGAGGTACTGTCGGGAAATCAGATGATCGGGTTATTACTTGTCTGTGTCGGACTTCTGATGCTGAAAAGACCGAAATGGCCTATGGTTTGCAGAATGCAGAAGAAGGTACGGGAAAACTCTGATATACAGACAGATGACGGTACTGCGTGTACGATTTCAGAAAAACAGAAAAATAAGGAACAGCAAAATGAAGAACATGTACCGGTCATTTTAGTCCTGTTTGCACTGGCTTCCTGTATGCTGAATGCGATATCGGGACTTCTGGATAAAATACTGACAAAGGATATTACAAGTGCACAGCTGCAGTTCTGGTATATGCTGTTTCTGGTGCTATACTATCTGGTTTACATAATTATCGCAAAAGAAAAGATCCACGTGAAGGAGTCATTGAAAAACCCTTGGATCTGGCTGCTTGCCATTTTGTTTGTCATTGCAGACCGGTCGCTTTTTCTGGCAAATGCAAACCCGGAAAGCCGGATCAGTATTATGACACTGATCAAGCAATCCGGCTGTATTGTGACGATCCTTGCGGGTAAGTTTATCTTCCATGAAAAAAATATCGGTTATAAACTGATTTGTGCGGCTGTCATTATTGCAGGAATTGTTGTAGCAGTGTTATAATAGGAAAGATAGCGAACATTTGTTTGAATACGGAGGAATGTATGAGTATTTACGATACATTAAATGAAAAGCAGAAGGAGGCAGTTCTGCAGACAGAAGGTCCTGTCCTGATCCTTGCAGGTGCGGGAAGCGGTAAGACCAGAGTCCTTACCCACAGGATCGCCTATCTGATCGAGGAATGTCAGGTCAGCCCATGGAACATCATGGCGATCACCTTTACCAATAAAGCAGCGCAGGAAATGCGGAACCGTGTGGATGCCCTTGTCGGGATGGGATCGGAGAGCATCTGGGTTTCCACCTTTCACTCCAGCTGTGTGCGGATCCTGCGCCGTTATGCAGACAGGATCGGTTATGATAACAATTTTACGATCTATGATACGGACGACCAGAAGACTGTGATGAAGGACGTGTGTAAACGTCTGGAGATCGACACGAAGATGCTCAAGGAGCGTACGATCTTATCTGCGATCTCTTCTGCCAAGGATTCTCTGATCACACCGCAGGAATACGAAATGCATGCATTTGGGGATTTTACCAAGCAGCGGATCGGCAAGGCTTACCGGGAATATCAGGCAGCTTTGCGGAAGAATAATGCCATGGATTTTGATGATCTGATCATGCAGACTGTGGAGCTGTTTAAGGCGTGCCCGGAGGTCTGCCAGAATTATCAGGATCGTCTGCAATATATCATGGTGGATGAGTATCAGGATACCAATACAGCACAGTTTGAACTGATCAAGTTGTTGTCTGCGGCTAACCGTAATTTATGCGTTGTAGGGGATGATGACCAGTCTATTTACAAGTTCCGTGGCGCTAACATCCGCAATATATTGGATTTCGAGTCAGTATTCCCGGATGCGCATGTGATCAAGCTGGAGCAGAACTACAGATCCAGCCAGAATATTCTGGATGCGGCAAATGCCGTGATCCGCAATAACGTAGGGCGGAAGGACAAAGCACTCTGGACGGATCAGGGAGCGGGAAACCGGATCCATTTCCGTCAGTTTGACATGGCTTACGAAGAAGCGGAATTTATTGCTTCCGATATTAAGAAAAAGCAGCGGACAGGAGAGGCAGCGTTTCAGGACTGCGCGGTGCTTTACCGGACAAATGCCCAGTCCCGTATGCTGGAGGAGCAGTTTGTACGATCCGGTATTCCTTATACGATCGTGGGCGGCGTAAATTTCTACGCCCGGAAGGAGATCAAGGATCTGCTGGCGTATTTAAAGACGATCGATAACGGACGCGATGATGTGGCGGTAAAACGTATCATCAATATCCCGAAGCGTGGGATCGGTGCGACAACGATCGCAAAGGTACAAAATTATGCAGACGAAAATAATCTGAGTTTTTATGATGCATTGCGGCAGGCGGAACAGATCCCGACACTCGGCAAAAGTGCAGCCAAGATTACACCATTTGTCAATATGATACAGGTATTCAGAAGCCGTCTGACTGTTTACGGGCTGGAAGAGCTTTTGCAGGATATCATCGATACAACGGGCTATATGGATCTGCTGCAGGCAGAGGGAGAGCAGGAAGAGGCTCAAAGCCGCATGGAAAACGTGGACGAACTTCTTTCCAAGGTTGTTGCTTATGAGTCGGAGCATGAGGAAGCGACACTTTCCGGTTTCCTGGAAGAAGTCGCACTTGTTGCGGATATTGATAACGTGGATGAGGAGCAGGACAGAGTGCTTCTGATGACGCTGCACAGTGCAAAGGGACTGGAATTTTCCCATGTTTATCTGGCAGGTATGGAGGATGGCATCTTCCCAAGCTATATGACCATCACAGCGGACGACAGCTCCGAGCTGGAGGAAGAGCGCAGGCTGGCATATGTAGGTATCACAAGAGCCAAAAAGGATCTGACGATTACAGCAGCGAAGCAGCGTATGGTGCGCGGCGAAACACAGTATAATCCGATCAGCCGTTTCATCAAGGAGATCCCGGAAGAGCTTTTAGACAATAAACTGCCTGTTTATAAGAGAAGCTTCAGTGATTATGAGGATGACTCCTACGAGAAGAGCCTGTTTAAGCAGAAGCCGTACAGTTCGGGATTGCTTTCATTTGGGCAGGGAAGGCAGGAATTCGGAAAGACATTCAGTGCCAATACATTTTCCGCAAGTGGCATAAAAAAACCTGTAGAGCATGGAAGCAGTAGTAAGCCGAAAGCAACTGTAAAGCCGGTCTACGTGACACCGGGCAGCCAGACGATCGCAAGATCCGCAAGCCTTCGTAAGCCTGCGGTAACACCGGAAAAGGTCAAGCCGTTTATTGCACAGACGCCGGCAAAGCCTGCGTATGCTTCTGTACAGTATACGGTCGGGGATAAGGTGCGCCATATGAAATTCGGAGAAGGTGTTGTGCTGAAAATGGAGCCGGGTCCGAAGGATACCAAGGTTACCGTCAATTTCAATGCGTATGGGCAGAAGGTTATGTATGCGGCTTTCGCAAAGCTACAGAAGATCTGATTGCGGAATTTATGTTTTTGGCTTTTTACCGGGCTATGCAGAAAATACTGGTAGTAATGAAGCGGAAAATGTGGTATACTATCTATAATTAAACGATGTAAAGGCAGCTGATAAAAGACCGGCTGATCACAAATCTGTATGGTGCTGAGCCGTTACAAATCAAATATAAGAAAGGCGGAATTAACATGAACAAATTAAAGGTAGAAGACATTGCAGCAATGATCAAGGCAAATGACTTCCTGAAGAAGGAAGAAGAGGAAAAGAAATTTCCAAGAGCAATTCTCTGGGCTCTTGCGATCATTGGAGCTATTGCAGCAGTAGCAGGCATCGCATATGCAGTATATCTGTATTTCACACCGGATTATCTGGAAGACTTCGAAGATGATTTCGATGATGACTTTGATGATGATTTCTTTGATGAAGAAGATACTGAAAAAGTAGATGCAAAGGCAGACGAGACAGAGGAATAAATCGAAACAGAACAGAACGCATTGAACGGGATTCCATTCCGATGGAATCCCGCTTTTTGTAGCGAGGAAGGAAACCAAGCGGCAGCGAAGCTGGCATTTGGTTTCACCCGAGCGTACAACGAGAAAATCAGAAGCAGCGAAGCTGCGGCGCTACGAAGTAGCGGGATTTTCGAGTTTGAGGAAGGAAATCAAGCGACAGCGAAAAGGAGTACTATGAAAAAGGGTGAGATCGTAGAGGGCGTGATTGAGCGCATTCAATTTCCGAATAAAGGTATTATGAGTGTAGAGGATACCAAGGTCATTGTAAAAAATACAATACCGGGGCAGAAGGTGAGTTGCCGCATCACAAAAAAGAAAAAGGGAAGAGCAGAAGCAAATGTGCTGGAAATTCTGGAAAAAGCACCGGACGAGATAGCCTCTCCATGTCCGCATTTTGGAATCTGCGGTGGCTGTAATTATCAGAACCTGCCATATGAAGCACAGCTTTCCATCAAAGAAAATCAGGTGAAACAGATCCTTGACGAAGTTTACATAAGTCAGAATCAGAAGCCGGATTATGTATTTGAAGGCATTAAACCAAGTCCGATCCGGTATGGCTATCGGAATAAGATGGAGTTTTCTTTTGGAGATGCTTATAAGGACGGTCCGCTCAGCCTTGGTATGCATAAGCGTGGCAGCTTTTATGATATTGTGACGGTAGACCAGTGCCAGATCGTAGATCCTGATTTCAGAAAAGTACTTTCCGCAGTGCTTACCTGGGGGCAGGAGAATGATATTCCGTTTTATCATCGTATGAGACAGACCGGATATCTGCGTCACCTGCTTGTCAGACGTGCTGTGAAAACAGGAGAGCTGATGGTTGCACTTGTCACAACAACACTGGGTACCTATGATCTGCAGCCACTTGTAAATGAATTATGTAAACTTGACTTAACAGGAAAACTGGTAGGTGTTCTGCACACGTATAATGACAGTGTTGCAGATGTAGTTAAGAATGATAAGACAGAGATCTTATACGGACAGGATTATTTTTACGAGGAATTACTGGGACTGCGTTTTAAGATCACGGAGTTTTCTTTCTTTCAGACAAACTCGCTGGGCGCAGAGGTTCTGTATGAGACAGCGCGTTCCTATATCGGTTCTCTGAACGAAAACGGGGAAAAGGACAAGATCGTATTTGATCTTTACTCCGGTACCGGAACGATCGCACAGTTGATGGCACCGGTTGCCAAAAAGGTGATCGGGGTGGAAATCGTTGAAGAAGCGGTAGAAGCTGCAAAGAAGAATGCAGAATTAAATGGTTTACATAACTGCGAGTTTATTGCAGGGGATGTCTTGAAGGTCTTAGACACGATCGAAGAAAAGCCGGATCTTATCATTTTAGATCCGCCGCGTGACGGTATTCATCCCAAGGCACTGACGAAGATCATCGATTACGGCGTAGACCGTATTGTCTACATTTCCTGCAAGCCAACAAGTCTGGCAAGGGATCTTGCCGTATTTGAGGCAAGCGGTTATAAGATGGAGAAGGCTGTGGCGGTTGATATGTTCCCCGGGACGGTGCATGTGGAGTGCGTGGTTCTGTTGACTAAAGTACATAATTGATAGTGTGAAAATGCTTGAAATATAAGGCTTTCTCGGTGCTTCGATAGTTGAAAATCAAGTGCTGAAAAAGCGGGAAAGACCCAGAGAAATCTATCTGAATTTTATAGTTGGGTAGATAAGAATATTGAGATTAGGTTGGGCAGACAAAAATATTGAGTGGTAGGTGATTCCAAGTGGCATACGGAAAATCAATAGAGTTGTTTCTTGTGAATGGAACAGCAGACAGTTTAATTATTGCAGAATTATCAAACTGGAATGGAAAGGCAATTAAAATTCCTCGTATAGAGGTATCCTCTTGTGATCGTGATGATATTACACAAGCAGGAGTATATTTCTTGTTTTGTAAGGAAGATGATGGCTCTGACTCCGTATACATTGGAGAAGCTGAGAATGTTAAAGATAGACTCGTTCAGCATTTAAGAGATTATCAATCTGAAAAAGAAAAATATTACTGGAGTACAGCAGTTGTCTTTATTGGTAGAGATCTGAATAAAGCACTCATCAGATATTTGGAAAATCGTTTTGTTGAGATAGCGAGGGCAAGTAAAAGGTATCTTGTGCTTACTAAGAATACTTATCGAAATACAGTTATGAAGGAATCGCAGGTAGCTGTAATGGAAGAGTTCGTGGATAATGTAAAGATACTAATTAATGCACTTGGATATAAAGTATTGGAGCCTTTTGCCCAAGTAGATTCATCAACCGCCACAGTAGACGATGAATTGCTTTTTATTACATCAGGCTCTGTAAATGCAACGGGCAAAGTGACTGCGGAAGGCTTTGTGGTATTTGCCGGAGCTACAGTAAACGAGAAAATGTCTGTGAAGTCATTGAGCGCTGGTATGCAAAAGCAAAGACAAAAACTATTCGATTCATCAAAAGTTAATGACTTAGTCACGACAGAAGATATTCTGTTTTCCAGTTCATCAGCCGCTGCGGATTTTATTCTTGGGTACAGTGTTAGTGGACCTAGAACCTGGAAAACAAAAGACGGCAAAAGTTTGAAGGAAATTGAGAGTAATCAGACATAAGACATAATGGTAAAATATCGATCTGATAATAGTTGATAATTAACACAATTAGTTGATGAAAATTAGATGGATTTTTTGTGTTCTATATTACTTGATAATACAGAAGAAAAGAGTGATATATGGTAGTACCAAAACAGTAACGGAGGTACTACGATTATGATTTTACTAAGAACATATGATGAAAATGGCAAGGTTCAATTTGTAACAGTAAAGAATGATATGTTTTATCTGGAGTGTAAACATTGTGGACGCATATTTCCAATCGGAAGCATTTGTGAATTCATGGAGGAATTGGGCGATGAGGATTTTGATTCAGAAGTTCTTGACTGGTGTGAAGATTGTCTGGATGAAAAATATGAACGGGAAGACCGTTATTTAAAGATGCTGGCTCAAGCAAAAGAAGTTGATAAAAAGAAAAATAGCCTAATTTCAAAAGATGACAGCATAGATGATTAAGAACAAGAAAAGACTCTAAAACTATTGAAAAATAGGGCTATAACCGATTATGCATGAAATAGCCTAATAATTTCATGTTGAGACGGTAGTCTTGATGTCAAAGGTGAACCCTGGCAAGTAAATGAAAATCCTAATCCCCCAGCTATGCTGGGGAGAATGGAATAGTTGGAAACGGTGAGGATATCAATACAAAACCTCCTGTGATATATTGAGAATGGTGTCGCAAGCCAAACTCAATCACAGGAGGTGGTCCAAATGGACAATAGAAGCATATCACACACGAGATGGAAATGCCAATACCACATTGTATTCATTCCAAAGTATAGAAAGAAAGTATTGTACGGAAAAGTAAGAGAGGACGTGCGAGAAATCATCAATACATTATGTAAGTACAAAGATGTGGAAATAATAGCTGGAGCAGTTTGCATAGACCATGTGCATTTAAGTGTAGCAATACCACCGAAAATAAGTATTTCAGATTTTATGGGATATTTAAAAGGGAAAAGTGCACTTATGGTTTATGATAGACATCCAGAACTGCAGAGTAAATGGGATAAAGCCTTTTGGGCAAGAGGATATTATGTCGAAACAATTGGTAATATAACAGATGAAGCAGTTCAAAAGTATATAAAAGAGCAAGCAGAAGAATCTCGAAAAGAAGATTCGAGAAGTACCGCTTTATAGCGGACCAGTAATAGTGCTTGCGATACCGCCCTTCGGGGCGAGCAGTAACAGTGCCCCTTAGGAGGGGCAAAAATAAACCACCACTTGAAGTGGTGGTTGCTAACTTGTTCAGCACTTGGATTTGAGATGGATTGTGGTCATGCTTTTGAAGAAAAATTTGAAAGAGCTGTATATGACGCAAGAGCCTTAGATACAATCATTGAAAATGTAAATGATATTTTTTTGCTTGGATCAGCTATATATTCCAGATGGAGATATTTCAATCATTGGGCATACGATGCAACAGAGATACTTTCTATGCCCAACAGGAGCTGGTTCATTATTGCTCTTAATAGACTGGCTGAATTATGTAAAGATGAACAAGAAAAATAAGAGAATCCGTATATTGTCATGTTCGATGGATATGGCAACATCAAGGTTTTAGGTGGCTCGACATACCGATTTTCAAGGTAAAATGACTGTTCCACGATTGCCCTATACAGTAGGGGGATTATAGGTTACTCGTTGGACAATCGAGCCACGTAGAGTGCGTGGTTGCACTACATCGGGTCGATATGTAACGAAAATTGTTATAGTTATTCTTGCATAGGATGGATAGTTGTATTAAAATAACATTAGACGCAACTAACCATCCTTTTTTATTTCCGGATGGTAGAAAATAGAGGAGAAAGACATGACAATTTATGAATATGGCGACCGGAGCAAGCCACACATACTTTTGATTCACGGCATGTGGATGATACATGAAATGATGCTGCCGTATGTGGATAAGTTAAGGGATGACTATCATATCATTGCACCGGATCTGACCGGACATGGAAGTGACACAGGACGGTTTGAATCGGCACAAAAAGAGGCTTCGGAAATTGTAGACTGGCTTGTGCAAAATCAGATGACGGAGCTTGCGCTTGTTTTTGGAGCGTCGCTCGGCGGTGTGATTGCTATGGATGTGATTTCCAATGAAACTGTTTTACATACGCACTGTGCTGTTATGGAAGGAGCTTCCCTTACGCGTGTGCGTGGCGTGGAATGGCTGTTTCGTGCGATGTTCTGTGCCATGAAAAAGCATCCGGAGACAATTGCCAATATGTATGCATCCTTGCCGGAGTTTGATGAGGATGCGGGAAGGATGCTTTCGGATACAATGGCGCGTACGGATAAAGAAATGCTTTCCAATCTTGTGCATAGCTGCAACAGTTATTCGTTTGAAACGCGTCCGCTTTCGCCGGAGTTGCAAAGACACCTGTTTTTTGAGTTTGGCAGTAAGGATTCGCATCTGGTCTGTCAGAAGTCAATTAAAAAATATTATCCCGGAGCAAAGATCATAACGAGAAAGGGCTATGGACATTGTGAATATATGTTTACACACAGTGATCAATATGCGGAATTGCTGAAAAGCTATATGGAGGAGAAATGATTATGAAACTACTATTATTGATGGGATTGATCGGTCACATATTACAGGGGATACGGTGTTTGTACCAGCAGGTACCTGGCATAACGTATGGAATACCGGATCAGAACCTTTAAAACTCTCCTCTATCTATGCTCCACCAAATCATCCAAGAGGAACCTACGAAGAAAATAAACAGCAGTAAATTGCCTCTTTACTTCATATTCAATTTGTGAAACACTCCTTATTGACCTAAAGTCAATAAGGAGTGTTTTGTTATGAAGCGAATGAATGATACAAATCAGAGAAAGCAACAGATATTACAGACTGCGGAAACACTGTTTTGTCAATATGGCTATCAGAAAACCAGTGTGGATAAAATAGCGGAATCCTGTGGTCTTGTAAAGGGAACGGTGTTGCATTATTTTGGCACTAAGGACAAGCTTTATCAGGCAGTATTGCAAACCAGACGAAATCAGACCGTAGACTATTTAGAGGAAGCCTTGCTTCATCAGGAGAAAAGTGTGCAGGAAATATTACAAACAGCACTTTCCATTTGCCGGGAGCAGTTATCCTCCAACCGTTGGTACATATATGCGCCAAATGGGAATCCGTGCTCAATGGAGCAAGCCTTGGACAATCACCACAAAAGATTCTGATTTCAGCACCGAATTACAAAATATCCTTGATGAACAGTTTAATCCTGACCGTCCGAATGCTGTCTGGTGTTCAGATATCACCTATATCTGGACGATAGATGGATTTGTCTATCTGACCAGCATTATGAATTTATTTTCCAGAAAAATCATTGCATGGGCACTTTCAGAAACACTGGAGGTATCCTGTGTGATTGATACTATAAATAAAGCTAAAGCCCGCCGAAATATCGATCAGCCACTTATTATGCACTCTGATCGTGGCAGCCAGTACGTTGCAAAAGAATATATAAAAGCAACAGAGCATATGAAACGTAGTTATTCAAAGAAAGCATTTCCATGGGATAATGCATGCATTGAATCCTTTCATTCTATTATCAAGCGTGAATGGCTCAATCGCTTTAAAACCCGCGATTACAAGCAAGCATACCGGTTGATTTTCGAATATCTGGAAGCTTTTTACAACACGAAACGAATTCACAGTCATTGCGACTACATGTCACCGGATGAATTCGAGGGGGTGTATGAAAGAACACATACGGAGGCGGAACTTCTGGCAAGTTAAAATGGGTAAAATTTTCTCATTTTAACTTGTACTAAATCTTGACATAGGACCACCTGCTGTTTTATCAGTAGCAGGTGCCATGATATAAAAACATTCATAAGGAGGGCTTGATTATGGCTAATCAGACTGAATTGTTGAATGTTAGTGATGAGATGAAATTAAACGATAATGTGCAGATGAAAGATGTGAAGGAGCAGGAAGAAAATATGTATTCTTCTTCATCAGACACTACTGAAGAATTGTGTTCTTCTTCAACAACCGACGCATGTTGAGTGCGTGATAATGATGCAGTATTGTGGAAAAGAGAAGAAAAAGTAGGATTTGACCACAAGATGTTGTGCTCCACGGGCAAAAATTAGACCGAAAATTGGCTAGTTTTTGCCCGATTTTTTTGCCCGTTTTTAAAGATGCATAGGGGTAAAAAAGAGGTTTTTGAGTGATTTGGAGAAAAACAAAAAGGAGGGAGTGGTAAGCAAAGTTAAAAATGAATATGGGCAGGGATGAACGCAAGGCGGTACTTATTTTAGAAATAGAATAGGTGCCGCCTTATTTTTTTGGAGGTGGAAATGTCAAAATTATTTTGTGTGAGTCAGGGACTTCGGGTGCTGGAAAGGCAGATGCAGCAGCCACCGGGTTACAGACCGAGAGGATATCCGTTATCCAGTTTTATACGGATCACTATATCTGTGGAAATACCTACCGGAGTGTCTGGGCACTCCGTGAATACCCGACAGCAACGGATGAACAGGCGATTTTAAGACACCTTGGGGAAAAAGGATGGTGTTACCTTAAGAATCTACACCAGACCGGAATTTGACAATGACCTTGTAAGAAGGCTGATAGCAAGTATCAAAGTAGTCTCTGCCGATAAGCTGATCATACAGTTCCAGTCGGGAATCGTCATGGAACAGGAAATCAGCTATGACTAAAATACAGGCAGGGATGACAACTGAATAAGGAAACGGAGTTCCTGCCTGTGAAATGAATTTCGCAGATTTATGGCAAGAATAAAATGCCCGATGGGTTCGGGTGTTTTATTGTTGGCATAAGTAAATGATGGGAAAAGTGAATTGTAACTTAATGCTGATATTGATATAATAAATTTGATAATTATGCTATGGTCCTGTGTCAAGATTTAGCACAAAATAAAATGAGAAGTTTTGCCACTAAG
>ERZ1026856.70-NODE-70-length-71656-cov-218.255136_pt1 | contig 71656 bp, 93 predicted proteins | sample MGYA00380158_ERZ1026856 | MGnify/ENA primary metagenome ERZ1026856 (study PRJEB33269, sample SAMEA4719794) | human gut metagenome | biome: human-associated habitat; feature: organic feature; material: feces | place: Cameroon | collected 2013-10 ... | reverse complement strand
CTGTCCATCATCAGCCTCCAGTAAAAATCCATTACCTCGGCTTCCACTATTTATTGTCGTTAATATCATTCTTCAAACCTCCAAATAAAGCCTCCTGCTTGTGTTCTGAATTTTCCTTTTTTATATTCTGTCCTATTGCACACTTGTAGTATATTACGAGAGCAAACACCGGTCTCTACGGATGCTTCTTTTGCATTATTATATTTAGCAATATAATGTCCATCCAATGAATACTGACAAATTTTCTTAGGCCTTATGAGTTTATTGTATTTTTTCATAGACTCAATCATCTCCGGATGTTCTGCAAGATGTATTTTGTGATGCTCCATTGTTGAGACTAACTGCAGGTTTTTTATGTTATTATTTTGTTTGTTGTCATCTTTATGATGAACTACAAACCCGTTGGGTACGTCTCCCCTAAAAGATTCCCATACAAGTCTATGAATTCTACAGGTTTTATGCTTTCCCAATCCATCATTTAGGATAAGAGTCAAATACCATCCTTTTCTATTGTTGACTTTGCAGATATGTTCTTTTATTTTTATTATTCTACCATTCTTGCCAATTTTCCAATAAGAACGTTTTTTGACTCTTCCTAAATTACTTACTTGGTAATCGAGAAAGCCTTTTACAGACCTCCATTCTTCCATTAGTCAAACGGATTGACGTCGTCTGCATCACCTGCCTTCTCACCCAAAGGCTTAGAGGGGCTCAAAGAGGCTTCAGAAGGCTCAGTGTCAGCCCCGCCGTTCAGTACCTCGCCAGTCTGAGCGTCCACGGTGATCACCTCCTTGCTCTCAGCAAACTCAGTGTCACGGTGTTCCTCAGCAGTCTCCACCTCGTCCACGCTCATGGCAGTTTGCATTTCGATGCTCAGATAGCCGTACTTCGACAGCAGTCTGCGCAGCACCGTCTTTGTCGCCATGTCGTTGAAGTTGCCGTACCAGCCTACCGAGTTGCCCGGGCCTTGCTTAGCCTGCTTCTCCGCCAACTCTGCCAGCTCCTCGTTCGACATCTTGCAGCTCTTCATCGTTGCCGAGTACTTCTTGCAGTATGTCGCCATATCGTCGATGCTCATGTACATCATCTTCTTAAAGCCGTTTGTCAGCTCGAAGTAGGCGAAGTAACCTACAGGTTTGTCCGATACCTTCTCGCCATTCAGGTGCAGCTCACCCGTAATCTTGTCGTAGCCCTGATATTCACCCTCATACACCACGTCAGCATTGATGTTCTTGTACAGTCCGCTGCGGATAGCCAACTGATACAGACCTTTGTAACCGATAATCATTGTCGGGGTCTTGCCGTAAGGCACGATGTAGGCATAACCAAGCTGCTTGTTCAGTGGCAGTTTCAGCGATGCCGCCTTCATTGCTTCGGCCATGAGGAGCTTCGGCTCGCAAGCCAATAGCTTGTCGTCTCCAGTCACCAGCTCCATAAGCGATGCCGCGAACGTACCAGCGTTCTCCTTCAATACATTCTTCAACTGCTGCTGATAGTAACCGCCTTCGGCTACTTTCTTGAAATCCTTTACTGCCAACTGCTTGGCTGTCAACTGTGGCTGCTTTGCCACTGCTGTTGTCGTTGTCTGTGTCATTTTTCTATGTATTTAATTAGTTCTTCCTTTGTCTTGAAAGTGTGCTCCTCCTTTATTGGAGGAAACACGCAGAATCTGTATTGCACGAAGGGCTTCGACTTGCCCAGCACCTGCACCTCTATCCCGGTTATCTTGCTGCACTGCGCCCGATACCCGTCCAGAAACCACACGGTATCTCCGATGCTATACTTCGTCTCAATCTTCATGTTCAATCCTCATTTCCTCGTCCTCCGTCACCGTCAGCCTTATCTGCTGACCTCCGTCATACAACGGCTCCAGCACCGTCTCGGCATTGTCTATCACGCAAGGCACGTCCACTTCGTAGTGTCTTTTCAGCACATTAGTTATGTCGAGTCCTGCGTTTATCTTCGCTGCCGTGTTCAGGTCTGAGTAGGGCACACCGTCCACCGAGCACTCACACCAAGGCTTTTCCGTACCGTCGAGCTGCCGTCTGAACATCTTCCACTTTACCAGCTTGAACCGTCTGTTCACGTTCTCTTCAAGCACCTCGCACGAGCGCTTCTGAAAGTCGCTTGCTGCCTTTATCTTCTCGTCCAGACCGTCTATCTGCTCCTTCCATTGCGCACGGTCTTCCTGCAGACCGACTATCTGTGCGTTCACCTTCTCCCACTGCGCTTTTACTGCAAGTCGTGACGCGAGCACTTCTCTCTCCGACTCCAAGTCTTTCAGCTTCTTTTCCAAGTCAGCCTTCAACTTCTTGTCTTCCTCGCTCATACCCTCGTCAGCCGGATTCTCCTGCTCAGCCTCTATCTTCTTGATACGGTCGCACACCTGCTTGTATTCGGGCTTCTCTGCAAGCAAGGTCTCTACGCTCACTTTCTCTTCTTCCTTATTCGTCTGTTCCTCCAGAGCCTTTCGGGCTTCTATCAGTTCTGCCTCAGCCTTGTCGAGCTGTGTCTGCGTTGCCTTCTGCTGCGTCTTGAAGTATTCAGTGTTCTCCTCACACTTCTTTACTTCTTCTTTTATTCTTGCAGCGTCGTCACCCAGCTTCTTGAGGTCGGCAGCCTGACTGTTGAGGAATGCTTTCTTCGATTCCTCCATTATCTTCTGCACCTGGTTCTCAGGCAGAGCCTGCTTGCAGGTAGGGCAGAAGGCATCGTCCTCGTTCCATTTCCACGTTCTTGCCTTTATGAGCTTCCATTTCTCCTTGCCGTCAGCATTCGCGGCGTCAAGTTCGTTCATACGTGCGTCGCATTTTTCCAATGCTCTATCAAACGACTTCAACTTCTGTTTCAAGTCTTCGATATTCTGCTCCGCCTCCGCCACAGCCTTCTTGCATGCCGTCTTGGCTTCGGCGTTCACCTTAATTATCTCGCCCAACCTGCGTTGCGCCGATTCTTCCATGATGCGCTTGCGCTTGTGGTCAAGGTTCAGAGTGCTTATGTTCTGCTGCTTGCGTATCAAGTCTGCACCGCCGTTGTCTATAGTATTTAGGCTTTTCCGTGTCGCGGCTATTTCCTGCCCCTTCTCCTTGATGCGCTTCTCTATGTCTGCCCAGTCTTCTGTCTTGGGCAGCACGTTCTTCAAGGCTTCAAGTCTTACAGGCACCTCGTCCAGGCTTTTTTGTACCTCCTTGCGCTTGTAGTTCAAGTGTTTCAGCACCTTGTCGATGTCTTCCTTTTCGAGCAGTTCCTTAATGACGTCATACTTCTTGTCGCCACCCGTCACGTATTCCACGCTCGGAACGCCGAACATTTCGTTCAGCCTCTTGCGCTGCTCGCTCCAGTCCATCTGAGTAAAGCTGTATGGCGATGAGCACAGACGGAAAACTTCTTCAGGACAAATGGCGTCAACGACCTTCTTGAAGTCTCCTGCCGTCTCTACCTCTCCGTCCACCTTGTACGAGTAGCTGTTCGTTACGCTGCCGTCTTCCTTGCGCGTCTCAGTCAGTGTACGTGTCAGTACGTAGCACATCATGCCTTCCTGCTCGTCCTGTACACTAAGCGAAATCTCTACCGAGTGCGCCACGTCCTCAATCTCCTTGCCGTCCTTGTCCTTGGTCTTGATGCCGAACTTGGTGGCTCCAGCCTGGTTCGTGCCGAACAGCACCCAGCTGATAGCGTCTGCTATCGTCGACTTGCCTATTCCGTTGCGACCCTTTACCACATTGATATTGTCGCCCAGTGAGATTTCCTTATTCTCTACACCCTTGAAATATCGCAGGCATATCTTGTCAATAATTATTTGTCTCATATTTTATATTTTTGAGTCCTTCAAATACACTGTCACGCCGTTCAGCGTCTTAAAGTAGTTTATCTCGCCGTCCTTCAATAGCTCGTTCATTATCTTCTTCAAGTCTGCCTGCACAGCGTTCTTCAGTTTCACATAGCCAACGCCCATCGGTCTCTTCGAATCGTCCGGCATCAGCTCGCGTATCTTGTCCAATACATATTTCTTGTCCATATTGTTCCGGTTTTAAGTAAAAACCGTCCTATTCTCACGAACCGGACAGGTGGTTCAAACAAATTAAAAACATACGTAGCAGCCGCTGCTGCCAATGATTTAACATCAATAATCCATTTAAAAACAGTGTGTATATAAGTGAAAGTTTATGTGTTATTATGCAAATGGAGCCCCGTTAGTTCTGTTCTGCATTTTCCACGAACAAGCCTACATACAAAGGCTCTTGTCACATTATATTTTGCAGCCAAATCCGACTGCTTTGTACCAGTTTGGTATTCTTCAAATATCAATTTTGCTTTAGCATCGCTTATTTTTCTGTTCTGCCAGGCTTTCTCACGCGCTTTTTCAGAATAATAATAATGTCCAGCTTTCCTGCTGTAATTATTATTTTCTCTCTGTGTCATCCATTCGAGATTCTCTACTGTGTTATTTCGCGTATCAAAATCCTTGTGGTTCACAGTCGGCAAATTGTTTGGATTTGAAAGAAAAGCCATTGCTACTAAACGATGTACTAAAAACGTTTTACTTTCTTCACCCTTGATAAGACGAACTCTTAAATAACCACCTTTGATCTCCATTGGTGTCATTATGCGTCCACCGTAAGAACCATGTCCCGTTTTTCTAACACGTCCTTTATTACTTACAGCATAAAGACCTTCATAACCAACTACATTCTTCCATTTTTCATCCGGTAAATCCGGGTTCTTTAGAAGATTTGCTGCATAATGCTTATTGCTGTTTCTTTTACAGATACAACGTTTGCATATCCTCGCATGTCCATAATATTCGGACTGAGGCTTTTCTATACCGCAGATATTACACTTTATGCCATTCGTCATAATTTTTTTCCTCCTTCAGTCTTCTTGTTTCTTTTTCGTAGTACTCAATGAGTTGCTCCAGCTCCCAGTTCGACCACTTCTTTGTTTGGTTATGCTTCACCCTCAACAACTCGTATCTCTGGGTTCCGAGTTTCTTTTCAAAGAATTTACTCAACTCCAACAGATGTGAACTATTCATTCTGTTATCGTAAGCACACTCCATAACCATATTGTCCGGGTCAAACCTGGTGTTCATGTGAGCACGTCCCCATAGATGTGAACAATCGCCCTTTGCAAACGGAAGATAACGTCCACATGTCGGGCAGCGGAAATATCCATCCTTGTTCACGTCACGCAATCGGATATACAAACTCATTGTCTTGTCGAGTTTCGCTATCAACGATTTCGTACTTCTCCATTTGCCCGTCCTTGCAGCCTTGCCCCAAGTCTCGGACTTGTCCTTGTCTTTCTTTTTCTTCCAGAACATTAGTATATCTCCTCTTTCCTGCCCATGTCGGCAGAACGTTGTTTAATCTTCAAGTTGAGGCAGTGAATCCGCCTCACGCGCCACTCGAACAACTCTATCGGACAGGCCGTATCGGTATTGAGCAGCTTATATATCGCATCTACCTTATCCTGGTAGGTCTGCGTCGAAAAAAGTTGCAGCATATAGCGTCGGTTTTGGATTCTTTAAAAGTCCTATTCTCACGAACTGGACTGACATATAACGGAAATAAAAATCATACGTGCGGACACCTCCGCATGGTTTAAAACAAATTGCATTAATATCTGATTTCAGCTAATTCTCATAAACCGGCACCGTGACGTTTCGTCCTCCGAACTCGTCCATCGCCATCTTGCGTATTTTCTTGGCCATATCGCTTTGGGAGCGATAGCCTAACGCATTGTACACCATGCACTGCCCACAGTCAAATCGTGACATCAATGCCGAAATTTTAGCCCGTGGGACAATTATTTTCTTTTTTCTGGTCAACTTTGCCATATTTATTGTATATTTGTATCGTTAAAGTTTATATAAAACGTTATCTGTAACGTTTTCGGATGCAAATGTACAATAGTTTAGACAAATGACCAAGAAAACGTAACAGAAAATCGTTACAATTTAGATATTTTTACATACGTATACATCAATAAACTGTTTTACACTATGACAACTATCATTGAACGCCTCGAAGCCGTCCGCCGACACTACGACTTGTCAGGACGCAAACTCGCCGACCGTCTTGGGCAGCGTCCGTCAACCGTTACTAACTATTTAAATGGCACACAAGCGCCTAAACTGGAGTTTATCGAGAATATCCTCGACCTCTTCCCCGAAGTCTCGGCAGAATGGCTTATACGAGGCCAAGGCGCCATGCTCATCGTCGACCAGCCCGACGTAGCCGAACTTAAAAAGCAATACGAGACCGAACTGCTCGTCAAGGAAGGCATCATCAAGGAACTTCGCTCCATTATCCTGGAGAAAAACCAAGACAAGCAGTCCCTCGACCGTCAGCAACTTGTAGGCTGATACCACTACACCTCAAAAGGCAGTGATAGTAAACAAAAAAGACTGGCACCTGTTCTCACGAATAGAAGCCAGTCTTTTGATTCACGCTTGAATCTCTTTATTTTAATATGAAAAAATTTAATCGTATGAATATCAAACTAAAAACCTAATTCCACAGTTAATGTCTTCGGTATTCTCTCTTCAACGTGACGTTTTTTCGGGTTTAATTTATTTTTTCTTCAAATCGAAATCAAGAGAAAGAACCAAAGAGAAAATCATATTTATTATTCTCAATCTAAACTATCAAAGAGCATTCGGAAGGCTGAGGGCTTAGAGCAGACTCTCCCCTTATAGAGGATTGAGCATCCGTCTATAAGAAAGAGTCGCTTAACAGGTGAGCAAACGTCAGGATCAGACCCGTCACCACCACTTGCCAGCTAACGACAGTTAGTGTATGGAGCTTTCGGTGTTGCTACCGCCTTCCCGCGCCTTCTCCAATCAACTCTTGCGCTTCTGCCCGGGGCCCACTTGCAGTGTTTGTTTCAAGTCGAAGTGATGCGTGGTGTATTTAGCCGTCTCTTACACTTCGACCATGAATAGGGACAAAAAAAAGAAGAGTCCCCATTCGCCGTTCGCTCACACCCGAACTTTGAATGAAGACTCCCTGTATATAGAGGATACCTGCGTCTGTAACATTGCTATCAGCGTGTGAGTTCTAAAAGCGATACAAAGATACGCAAAGTTGGGCAACCGTCCAAATCCCCGTTTATATATGTTAACATATCACAAACCCGTTTTTGTGTAAAATATTTTATATAATAGTTTTTGTATTACCAAAAAATTACCTACCTTTGCACTGAAACGCCGAGAACACTGATTATCAGACACCTATAGCATCATGTATGTAATCCCATGCGGATCACATATAGCACATTTTGCATTACATCTGATAATACCGATAACAGCTTCTCAATCAAGCCGTTATCGGCATTTTGCTTCGTGTAAGTTGCTGATTATAAACGAATTATATACATATACGTGTTTATAAAACGTTTTACATCGCAACGTTCGGGTACACCTGCATACATCGGCTTTCCGCGCATCTTGAATGTAATTTTGACACAAAAGTATTACTAATGTATTACCAAATGCCAAAAAATGTATTACCAAATGCGTGTTCCTGTTCCCGATACATTATAAACACCTTTAAAGATTTATGCATTATGGCAATTTTGAAATTTAACATTGTTTATGACAGAAAGCACGCCACGGAAGAAGGAAAGCCCGGTTCTGTGGAAATTAGGTTTAGTCTGAGTCGCAAGCAGAAGTACTTCGCGACTGGCATAAGAATCGCCCCCAACGAGTGGGACAATAACAAAAACAAGGTCGTTCGCCGTACAGACAAGGACGAATTGAACAAGCGCCTTGCGGTTCTCTGTGCCAAAGCCGACCAGATTGTGAGCAAGTCTTACAGCGACGACAACTTCGATTTCAACTCTATCACCAAGCTCTATCAAGGCGAACGTGCCGAGGAAATGGATTTTCCTACCTACTGTGAGCAGCGCACCCTCAAACGGCGTGTGTCTGAAAGCACTAAGACTCGCTACCGTGTCTTCACCCGCTTCTTGCGCTCATGGGGCAAGATAAATTCCTTCGCTGACCTTACCGTCGCCAACGTCCGTGCGATGGACGAATACTTGCATACTCGCGAGATAGGACAGTCCACCATCTACAACTATCACAAGTATCTGAAACTCTTCATTAACGATGCCATAATTGACAACCTTGTGCAGGAAAATCCGTATCGTCGCCTTAGCTTCAAGATAAGCCGTGGCGACAAGAAGTATGTCGACTGCCTCACAGTCGAGCAGTTTGACGCTGTCCGCAATCTCACCGTCTCCACTCCTCACCTCTGCAAGGCTCGCGACCTTTTCCTGTTCCAGTGTTACACCGGGCTTGCGTACGCTGACCTCATGGCGTTCGACTTCAACGAGTGCGACCTTATCGACGGTAAGTATTTTTATCACGACCGCCGTGCCAAGACCGATGTCGACTTCGTCCTACAGCTTCTCCCCCAGGCAGTCGACATTCTGGCCAAGTACGGCAACAAGCTGCCCACGCTCTCAAACCAGCGCTACAACGACTATCTGAAGGTCATAGGTTCTATGATAGGTGTTGACAACCTCCATTCCCACATGGGACGTGCCACGGCAGCTACGATGTTCCTCTCCAAGGGAATGCCGATAAACGTTGTCTCCAAGGTTCTCGGGCATACCAATCTCCGACAGACACAACGCTATGCACGTACACTGTCCCGCGACGTACGCTCGGCATTCAATAACATCGAAGACAAATTCTAAGCAATACCACACAGCGACCCTTGGAGAGTCGCTGTTTTTTTTTATTTTTCCCACAGACGAATCACCGCAATACATATCCTCTTGTACGTTAAATTTGCGGTATGAACGATATTAGGAGTGTTATAATAGCAGTTGCCGGGGCGTTCTTCGCCCTTATAAGTCCCATTCAGGACTTTATGCTCGGCATGCTCATCTTGTTTGTGTTGAATTTCGCCTTCGGCTGGCTGGCTGCAATCTTTGGTGGCGAGGAATGGTCGTGGCGCAAGGCTGGTATGTGCTTTGTCTACTGTTTTATCTTCTTCGCTACGGCAGCGTCGATGTTCATTGTCGGACACTTTATGCACACCGAAGAACAGGCGCTTGTATGTGTCAAATACGTCTGCTTCGCAGCTATCTATGTATTCGGCACCAATATTCTACGCAACTGGCGCAATCTTTGCACCCCAGGCTCACCGTGGTATAACCTCGTATCGCTTCTTTACTACGTTCTTACGGTCAAGTTCGTGGAACGTTTCAAGATATTCAAACATTTATCACCCGAACCAAATAACGACGAAACGAAATGAAGATAACCCGACAGCAACTCATTCAGATAGCTCCTGCTTCCGAGCCTTATGTTGACAAGTATATCAACTATATCAACGGCTATGCAGAAGCCTTTCATATTACCACTCCTCTTCGCATGTGTCACTATCTTGCACAGATTCTCCACGAGTCTGCCTGCCTAAAGCACACCGAAGAACAAGGCCCTACCCATTACTTCGACAAGTACGATACCGGACGACTCGCCAATAGACTCGGCAATACCCCACAGAAGGATGGCGACGGATACAAGTATCGAGGTCGTGGACTTATCCAAATCACAGGACGTGCCAACTATACTGCTTACAATAATTCGAAGTATTGCAAGGGCGATGTTGTCAACCATCCTGAACTCCTCGCAAAGCCTCTCGGTGCTGTCAAGTCTTCTATGTGGTTCTTCGACTCACATAATCTCAACAAGTATGCCGACAAGGACGACATCGTCAAGATAACCAAGGTTATCAACGGTGGAACAAATGGTCTTGATCAGCGCCGTGCCTTACTCGAAAAGGCAAAGAATGTTCTTCTTGAAAAGTAAGTCTATGAACAAAAACGATAAAGAACAGCGTGATTGGCTTCAATCAATGGTTAGCGACTTCTATCTATTTGTTGTGATAATGACTATCTGTATAGGCTTTATCATGTGCTGCTCCGCTTGTTCCTCCTCCCGACCCGTAGTCCTCGAACGTACTCTTCACGACACGGTGCATATCAACAATATCCGCCTTGACAGCGTCTATATGCACGACTCCATTTACTTCGAGTCCATTGTCAAGGGCGATACCATCTATCGCACCAAGGTGATTACCCATTGGTGCAACCGTATTTCTATCAAGCACGATACTGTCTACGCTGCCAGAGAGAATAAGACGGAAGTCCCCGTCCCGGTAGAACGTAAGCTGCCATTATGGAAGCAGCTCGCCGCGCCTCTCTATCCGATAGTCTTTATTATTATAATAGGTATAGTAAGCATGATATGGCTTATACATAGAAAGAAATAACCTCATGGGAGTCCTCTTAAAGTCCATCCGCAAGATTCTCGTCGAACTTATCGACCGCATCGACAGTGGCGAATGTGCCACCACCGACGAGCAGGAACGCATGTTTCTCGACCTCTGCACGATGATTGCCGACAAGGAACGTCGTGTCTCCAAGTACGAGGCTTGCCGTTACCTCAATATGTCACGCGCCAAGTTCGACCGCTACGTATCCGAAGGACGCATCCCTCACGGGCGCAAGTCCCCGGGATTCAAGGAACTCTCATGGAGTCTTGCCGAACTCGATAGTTGTAAACTAAATAAGTGTTAACGTTTAATTTTTTGTCATAATCGTTTTTGTAGCCGTTCTGTTGTGATAACAGAACGGTTTTTCTTTGAGCATCATCTTCCTCATTTGAGCATCGTTAGGCGACACCTTATATAATAAGTAAATTTGCTTCAAGTCCCAATGTTGGGGCGAAACCTAAACTTTTATTATTATGTCTGAAACAAAAACTTATGTATTCGGCAATGATGGCCAGTGCGGTGGCGGTATGATGTCGCTTCTTGCTCCTCTCCTCCAGCGCAACGGTCTCGACCCTAATCTCCTTCTTGCAATGAACAAGAACGGCAACGGATGGGGTGACGGTAGCGGTTTTATGTGGGTTATCTTCCTGTTCTTCCTCATGGGCTGGGGCGGTAACGGTTGGGGTGGCTTCGGTGGCAACGGACGTGGTGCCATAGCTAACGAAATCAACAACGACTACGGACGCTCTCTGCTCATGGACGCTATCGGTGGCAACCGCAACGCTCTGTCTAATCTCGCTACCCAGCTCAACTGCACCGAAGGACAGATTCAGTCGGCTATCTCGGCTCTCACCTCACAGGTTCAGTCCGTCGGCAATCAGGTAGGCATGTCTGGCATGCAGACCATCAACGCTCTCCAGCAGGGCAACATGCAGATTGCACAACAGCTTGCCAACTGTTGCTGCGAGAATCGTCTTGCTACTTGTCAGCAGACCAACACTCTCCAGGCTGCCATCAACAACGTGGCTACCGGACAGGAGCGTGGCTTCGCTAACGTGGCTTACGAGACACAGCGTCAGACTTGCGACTTGCACAACGCCATCAAGGACAGCACACAGACTATCGTCAATGGTCAGCAGCAGGCTGTTATGCGCGAAATGCAGAACAAGATTGACTCGCTTCGCGAAGAGAACTCTACCTTCAAGTCGTCTGCAATGACTTCACAGATTGTCGGACAGGCTCTCGCCCCCGTCAACGCTGTTCTTGCAGGTCTGCAGAAGGAGGTAGGCGAAATCAAGTGTGCCCAGCCTAACACCGTGACTGTTCCTTATCAGCCCTTTGTTACTGTTCCCAACTGTGTCGCTGCTCAGTATGGCATCTACGGCAACGCCAACGGCTTTTGGGGCTAACGAGAAAGGAGGGTTCTATATGATTTGGAATTATCCCTTCTCTTGGGTCAACCGTCGTGGTTCCGCTGCTGTGGCTTCCACTGCCGTAGCGGTGTCTGCTACAGCTGTCACGTTCTCCTTCCGTAATCATGCCTTTGCTTCGGCTAATTATCGCGGAACGGTCTTCGTCAAGCTGGCTCAGGCTGTCCCTACCGGGACTACAGGCACGCTCCCCATTCTCTTCGAGACCAATGGAGCCACCCAAGCCGTAACCAAGTACAACGGCGCCCCTCTTACCGTCGCCGACCTCCCAGGCACTGGCATTTACCAGTTCTGGTTCGAGCGCGACACTAACACCCTTCAACTCATGTCATGACGGGTATTGTCTAACCATTTCTAAAAGAAAGGATTTCTTATGTTCAGCGGTTTGCGTACCAACAGCATCTTCTATGTGCTCGACAAGAACAGCGAGCCTAAATTACAGATAGGACAGGTTGTCTCTGTCTCCAACCCTCAGCCCAAGTTCCCCGCCTATCAGCCCGGACAATTCTCTCCTCAGCCTATGGAGTCTGTCGTGGATATTCGTGTGAAACTTCCTGACGGCGAAATGGAGTTCAAGCAGCTGCCCTCCAATGGCCAGATAGCCAACTCAGGCTCTCTTGTCGTTTCCGAGTCGCGCGAGGCTATGTCTGCCGAGGTCGAGGCTATGCTTCGGCAGTCGCGTCAGATTCTCGACAGCGTCGACTATCATCGTTCCGTCGTCTCTTCGTGCGAGACCATGCTTTCCCAGCTCAATCCTCAGATTGCCAAGGAGAAGGCGCAGGAACAGAAGATAACCCAGCTCGAAACCAAGATGTCCGGTATTGAGGGCACTCTCTCCAATATCCAGGGCATGCTTGCGCAGGCTCTCAAACCTAAGGCATAAGGCGTCCTTTCTTTTTTAGAACTTAAAATCATTACGACTATGAACTATATTGTTGAAATCACCGAGGATAAGTTCTCTGAGCTCACCGAGAACGCCGAGAAAATGCTTCGCTACGGAGGCAAGGTCATGTCCTGTCTCGACTCTATCAAGCGTGAACGTTATGGCGAGCGCAGTCCTATGCCCGACTATCGCAGCTCCGACTACCGCAATCAGCGTCACGAGTCAGAACGTGACGACTATCCCGACTACCGCCGGCCACGCGAACGTCGCGACTATGATTATTAATGTCTAACCCGAGGAGAGTGCCGTTATGACATTCTCCTCTTAATCACTATCACCAAATGAAACCTCGTCAGTCTCTTTCTCAGTACGACTATCGTCCGCCCGAAATGCTCGCCTATCTCCGTCATTACGGCTATCACTTCTCACGTCGCATGCACGACTTCGCTGTCTCTCGTATGCGTCGCGACAACAAGCCTATCACGCCGTGGACTAAGGAGAAGGTCGAGCAGACTCTTCACAAGTACGGCATCACTCTCGACAACACCGTTGCCTACGACCATGTCTATGTCCTCAATATGGCTCTTGCCGACTTCTACGGTTCTTCCATCACCGATGAACGTGCCCTTGCTCTCTTTGTCAAGGACTACGTCGATGATGAAGACCAACCCGACGGATTCATCTTCAACCGCTTTTATGCCGATTGTGCCCTTTCCGGCACGCCAATCCCGTGGGAAGACGTATTAGACCCATCATAGCCTATGCGCTCGCAACAAATTCACCTCCCTTCCTACGGTTGGACGGTGCAGCTCTTCTACAATGTCCCTCCCTTCAAGGTTGACATTATCCGCAGACATCTTCAATCTCTCGGCTGTCATTCGCAGCCCCTTGAAGATGCCTGCCTCCTTGTGTCTCAGTCCGCCCCCGACACTGCTTTCACCTATACTAATATCTCTCTCCACCGCACTCTCATAGTCCTCTGCCCTCCGTCTTCTCCCTCTCAGTTCCTCAACACCCTCTCTCACGAACTCCTGCACGCCGTTGTCCATATCTCTGATTACTATAATATACCTCTCAATACCGAATCTCCTTGCTATCTCCTCGGCTCTCTCGCGCAAGCCTCGTATTCCGTCGCTAAATATTACCTGTAAAACGTTTTACGTGACTTTTGCAAATTATTCTTGTCCGTATCGCTGATATTTAGTACTTTTGCAGCAATACATCAATAACTCTTATGAAAACAATACTTCTATCTTTAGTCCTATCCGCTTGCGTAGCCGGCGACAGTGTTTACGTATGCACAGGCCCGCATGCACGCCGTTACCACAAATCCGCATCATGCAAAGGCTTGCGCAACTGTAGCTGTGAAATAAAGCAGGTAAGTCTCGAAAAAGCAAAAAAGATGCACAAAACACCATGTCATATTTGCTATAATAAAGAAAGAAGATAAAATTATATTTATTATTATCTTCAATAACCCCAAAAAGGAGCGAAACATCCGTAGATACTCGCTCCTTTCCCTCTTATGCTTTTTTTTTCTTACTCCACAAACAGCAAATCTATCTCTCCTTCACTTATAGCCTCTATAGCCCCTTGTGCCACAGGAGTTATTGTCGTTCCATTGCTGATATACAGCATTGGTTTTGTTTCATCCTTCAGTGAATACAGACTACCACTCTCAGGTATACCGTTACCAAAGCCTTCCTTACGCATTTCCTTCCAGTTCTTATAGTATTTTCTGGTACTTGTACTGTCATCAATGACACACAGCACAAATCTGTTCATCTTGCTCAGAAACACCACAAAACCCCTTGCACTGCTTGGAGTGTCATTCTCTGTCAGAGTCACACTCTCATTGTTATACTCCTCAAAGACAGGCACATCAACCAGTGCCCCAGACTCATTTGCCTGTTTCAGCTCATTGCACACCTTCTTGTCTTCACCAGTCATAAGCCCATGCCTGCTTTCAGTGGCATCCCACAGCTGGTTGTCCTTAATCTTCATGCTTTCATCAAGCATTGCCACACCGTTTTTTACACCTTCCCTGTCAGTAGTCTTGCTTTTTACAAGCTCCTTCACCTTTGTGGTGTAATGTGCCAATCCATTCTTTCCTACAAACTTTGCCATAACTCCTGTTCTTTAGATAATACCTAATGAAATACCCCAATAAGTCAGGAAAGTCCAGCCTATAGCCGTCAGTTCTGCAATAAGCAAGGCATATTTCCTAAGCTCCTTTATATACATAATATGTATCGTGTAGACAATGATAGCTGCAATGGTCACAACAAAATTAGCACTCAGACACCAGCCAATCCCAGCCATGGCACTTATCACAGCAGCAGCCTTATGCACACCTCTGTCCTCACCCATAAACCTTGGAGCTGCACCAACAAACATCAGTCCTCCACAAGCCAGGAAAGCCAGACATTGCACACCCTTGCCACAATCCAGCAAGCACACCATCATCAGCATGCCGAACAGCATCATCACCATCTGAAACACCCAGCCTCGCTTGCCAAGCAAGTAATAGATAGACGACACCATGTCAGGCATACCGTACTTATTAATCACTACGCAAAGCATCCCTACAAACAGCAATGCTGCAATAATACTCAGTCCTATCATAATCCTAAATCTAATTTAACATTCAACACTCAACACTCAACATTGAATTTCAGCTTCTCAGGATAACCACTCTTGTAGTCATACTTCATAGCATCCTCCACACTCTCCAGTTTCTCCACAGCAGCCCTATGACGTGCAGTTGCATTGAAGCAGTCAAAGGCATAATTTTCAAGCTGTAGACGCAGCTGCTCTGCCTTGTCACATGGCAGAGTAATAGGCACACCGTCAAACCACCAAGTGATTTCCTTGAATCCTAAAGCCACCTTGTCAGCAATGTTCTGCTGAAAGCCCATGCGCTCCTCCTTCTTTGCCCAAGTACGTATGCCGTTGATATAGAAGCTGTTCACATTTTCCGACTCATCATACTTGTCTATATATGTCAGCAGCGTCTCTTTCATTGCCTTCAGCACATCCTCACCAAGCCCTTCGGCTATCTCCTTTATCTCTTCCATGCTTGCAGGTTCTCCACACTCAGCAATCTTCTCTATCACCTTGCCCATCCTTGGCTTGTAGAAGAACACCTCAACCCAGTAGTCACAAAGAGGCAGTTCCTTTTCCTCTCCTGTCTCTTCATTCTTTTCTGTCTGTACCTTCTTTGCCCATGCAATGTGATACATGTATTCGCTTTTCTTTTCAAATACCTTGAAATCAGCGGTTTCTCCAAATGATTTTACCATAATTTATTTTGTTTTTAGTCGCATAGTGAATAGATGGGAACAACGTAATTGTTGTCAACCGTCTTAGAGAGTGTTTTAAGCATCATGCCATCATTACGCCAAGCAGTAGATTCATTATTTTGAGTTGATGTCCAAAGTTCGTATCCATTATTAATATTAGTTGAATTTGTGTTTATGTAATCAAGCAATTCCGAGATTTTCCGTATATTAATAAATATTTCCTGAGACTCACCTGCCGCCATTAGATATCCTTTTTTGCCATTTTTAAAGGTATAGTTAGAGCAGTAATATGCAGCTGGTGCATTTTGACCAAATGCTTTCACTATTGCCTCTGTATTGGCTTTGCCTTTATAATCTGTTGCAGCCACCGTACTATCAGTTGTTGTTGTAACTCCTCCTATAAGTTGATATGTTTTACTCCAACACAAGTCAGTGTGAAGTCCTGTTGCTATGACAATAGCAACTTTTTCTGTGATTAGAGCAACTCCAACCGTTGTTTGCTGCATAGTTGGACTCCAAGAATCTTTATTTATGAAATTATCATTTGTATCAATGATAAACACACCAGTCTCCAAAGCCTTATACGTAAATGTCACCTCTCTGTTATACAGTGGTGACGGAATATACTTCAACACCTTTGGCTTTACATACATCTTTACAGCAGCAGCTTCTATCGTCACTTCCTTATCACACGGCACCTTAACCTCTATAGGAGTACCCTGCCAAGTCTGTGTGCTCACTGTTGTGTTGCCACTCTTCACAGTAACAGTAGCCCCATTCAAGTTTGTATCAGACGCTGATTTGTCTGACACCAGCTTGATGGTGACAGTCTCCTTCAGTTTTTCATTCAGATTATTCTCTGTGAGATAACCTTGCTTTGAGGCATATTCGTCAATAGAAGTACCCAAAGTTTCAGGTGTTACGAATCTTCTTTTGTTTACGCAAAGCTCACTTTTATTATGAATATCCACCCATATATCTGCAATTCCATTGCCATCACGTTCGTTTATATAGAGTTGGTTCCAATATCCATTCAGTGACTCCTTAGTAACAAATGTTCCCTTTGTAACAGTAATGATTTTATCATTCTTTGTTATATTCACAACACAGTTTCCATCTGTATCACCAGTTATCTGTACATCATTCACATATCCAGCCAATGATGGAATATCAGTTTTTTTAGCAAAGCCTAAACTATTAACAAAATTCCGTGTTGCGAAATTTTGACTATTCACCCAACTCTGTGTTGCATAATTAGCCAATGACTGGTGCTCAGTCAGAAATATTCCCTTTGTAACAGTAATGCTTTTGCCATTCTTTTCTATGTCCACAATTCCATTTCCAGTTCCACTTTTTTGCACATCATTCACATACCCATCCAGTGATGGAATAGCAGATGTTTTAGCAAACTCCTGCTTATTTACCCAAGCCTGTGTTGCATACCCAGCCAATGATGTCACAAACGTTCCCTTTGTTGCTACAATGTCCTTGCCTACCTTTTTTATACTCACAATACCATTTCCTTCACCACTCTCAGTGACACCTGTAGCACCGTCGTTCTCTAAAGTTGTAATTCTACCTACAGCCGCTGTCAAGTCTGCATTATTAGCCTTATTATTTATTTTGGTTTCAAGACCCTGCACAGCCTTATACACTGCCTGTGTCTGAATAGGACGATCAGAACTCTCACTTAGCTCACTGTCAGTAGTGATAGTTTTGTCCTCCAATGCTTTCAGTTTGCTGTTTACAGTACCCATTGCAGTGTCATAGTCACCTTTAGCTACCTTTCCGTTAAGAGTGCTGTCAACAGTAGCAAATTTTGCTGCTACAGTCTTGTTGGCTATCGGATTAGAAGAAGAAGTATTAAAGGCAGTGTCCACAACTATTGAACCTCCAGGAGTCTCAATGGTAGCATTCTTCTGTTCCTCACCTAACTTCTCCCACTTTGTTACATCATACGCCTTGTTTGGGTCACCAAGATAAATATACTCCGTCTTGTTGTTCTTGTCAGCAGTAGTTGTTGCTGGCACAAGATATATCTTTGAAATGTCAATGTTCTTGGTAGGCAAAGCATCCACAATCTTATACAATGATGTGCTTACAGTAAGGTTGCCAGTTCCAAAAATAGACTCTCCGTTTATAGTCTTTGTTACAGGCATCTGTGTTACAGGAATCTTACCTTTAGCATCAAGTGTAGCCACACCATTTACAGTACCTCTCTGACTCAAAGGTATTTGCTGCACATTGTCCACACTACCAAGTCCCACCTGTGCCTTAGTCACACCATGAGGATTCTTTTTGTTGCCTACATGAGTAGTCACTTTGCTGTCCACCTCACCAGCCTTACCATCAGCGTAACCCTTCATCTTTCCAGTGAAATGAGTCAGTCCTTCATTGTCCAAGTATTTAGTCATATCTTCCTCCTTTCTTTTTTATTCAAACATTGCGTCAATTTCAGCATTACTCAGTTCCTCTGTAGCCACAGCACCATCCAGTTTCTCCACTGTCACACTGCCAGCAGCAATCTTGCTTGAAGTGATGCTTCCGTTAGCAATCTTGTTTCCAGTCACAGCATTGTCTTTCAGCTTCTCAGTAGTGATACTTCCGTCTTTCAGCTTGTCCTCAATGCCATCAAACATACCCTTCACCAGCTTGTTAGCAGTAATAGTCCCATCCACTATCTTCTCAGCCGTTATGCTGTTAGCAGCTATCTTCTCAGCTGTCACGCTGCCAGCAGCAATCTTGTCCGAAGTGATGCTTCCGTCCGCTATCTTCACGGCGTCCACACTCCCCTCAGCCAGCTTCTCTGCTGTCACGCACTTGTCTGCAAGGTCATCCGTTTGAATTAAGGGCACCTTCGTTCCCAGTTTTTCGTCATTTCTAAATGTAGGCATACTTTATTTCCTCCGGTTCTTCTGATGTGTAAATCTTTATTTGCAACACTTTCGGCACGACCTCCATCCGTAGGCAGAAAGCCTTAGTGTCCTTATGCTGACCTATCGGCACACGTGGCCATTCCTTGCCGTCCGTGCTCTGTCTTATCACCACCTTGCCCTTCTTCTTCAAGCTTATCATCAGATAGATGTCACGCTCCAGTCTCAGTGCAGGGCTCGTCCATGCCAGCTCCTTGGCATCATACGTTGCTCTTACTGTCTCCATCTTATTTCTGTGTGTTAGTTCCCAAGCTCTGAACCGCAATGCTGAGCATAGTCTGTGCACCAGGGTCTTCATACGCAGCCAGAAGCAGGTAAGCGATATAGTATATGAATGCATTTCTTTGAGTGTCTGATACGTTTACGTTCGTTGAGTTGCTCGGCGTTCCCGACAGTGTCTGATTGGTTCCGATGTACGAGATTTCGGCTGTGCATCCCTGACTCCACGGCTGCACCAGTATTCTTGTCGTGCTGCCACGTACTACGGTCGCCAGCGGTCGTTCTACCGTTCCCTTTGCCGTGTCGTCAAACATCAGCATCGCGTCGTCGCTCGTGTCGTCCACAGGCTTTGCTGCCTTACACCATATGCTCAGCCTCACACGCTGTATGTCCGCAGCAGCTATACCGTCAGGCACCGTCACCTCCCCGACGTCGTCCACCGTTGCTATGACCGTATTCTGTGTCACGCTCAGTCCTCCCGAACCGCCCGTGTTCTTACTCGTACATTGGCCCGTCATTACAGCCAACCACCTCAGAGCATAGTTTATCTTCGCCCTGATGATGTTGTCCATGTAGGTGTCCTCGCCGCCGTCACTCAGCTTCGAGTCCTCCCTCGTCTCGTGGTCAACACACCATTTCACTTCCTTTATTATATCTCCTACGGTCATATCCAATAGTGTTTAATGATTACCCCAGGTTCAGATTGGCAAACACCTCTCCCTCCTTGGCAGCAAAAGCCAGAGCCTTGCTCGGGTCGGTAAACTTCTTGTCGTAGTTGGTGTTGATGTACACAAGCAGCTCATCGGGAGTGGTCACCGAGTCTGCCGTATCCACGTTCTTAGGCTTCTCTTCCGGCACGACTTCCTCTACGTCGTCCGAGGTCTTAATCTCGCGTACCAGCACCACCGTACCGTCTTTGAACAGTTCGCTCGCTTCGAGCAAGTCCTGAAAGTACTTTCCCTTCAGCGAGATTTCGGGGCATGTTCCGGCAATCACATTGCCACCAGTGAAGTTGTAGCGCACAGTATTACCACCTGCACCTTCGAGTACGTGCGAAACGTTATTGCGAATCTGTTTCAGTCTGTATATCTTAATCATCTGTTTCTGTTTTTTTTAATGAAAAAGCCCCCACTGAGCAAAGGAGCTTGCTCTCAATGGCTCAGCGAGGACTTGTCGGGACAATATTTTTTATTAACAACTTCTTTTTAGGCGGCTACGTCCTGGCCCTTGTAGGCTTCCCACTTGGTGCCGTTGTAGTAGTACACCGAGCCCTTGTCATACTGAACGTCGCCAGCGGTGTAGTCCTCAGTAAGAGCCACCTTCATGCCCTTTGCCGGAGTGTCGGGGAGCTTTGCAGCCGAAATGATAGTACGAAGTGTGGTCATGCCGAGCTTCGAAATCTTAGCCTCTGGACCTACGAGCACCGAGTTATAACCGCGCAGAGCGATACAGTCAGACTCCTCGTGAATCCAGCGCTTGGCGTCGCGGATAGCACCCGCACCCTTCGACATGTCGTTGGTACGCTCCTTGTTGGCTACACGTACGTAGCGACGGCTTGCCTTAAGGTCTACGATAACGGCGAAGTCCTCCATGTGCATGAGGTCGAGGGTCTGATCCCATACTACGTCGAATGTACCGAAGGTGTCCTTGATACGCTTGAAGGTAAGGTCAAACTCGTCGTGGTTGATGATGTCGTTCTTGCCGTCCTTCTCAATCTTCATCTTCTCCATGTTCTCGATGAAGTTCTTGCCGGCGAATACGTAGGCGTGGTTGTTCTCTGCGAAGTCCGTAAACTGAAGCTTCGACAGGGCAATCCAGTCTTCCCACTTCTGAATATCACCGATAGCGTAGGCGTTCGTCAGCTGTGACAGAATGCCCTCTGCAATATACACGTCCTCTACAGCGCCGTCCTCGGTCAGCACCTTGAAGCGCTTCTTTGTACCAAGCCAGTACGAACGCTCTGCACGGAGGTTGTACTTCATGATTGCGTCTGCCTTAAGGTCGTTCACCGAAATTGGCACCTTGGTCTGCACCTTCTCAAAGTCTGTGGTGAAGAGAATGTTGAGCAGCTTCTTCTGTACATATACCTCCTTCTCACGGGGCTGTGAGTTCTCGGGCGGAACCATGAGCTGCGACTCGCTTGCTGCGGTTGAGCCTACGAGGAATACCGTACCCGAAGGAATGTCCGGGCAGGTCATGCTGTCAAGGTCTGTCGACGGTGTACCGTTGTTCTTGGCCTTGCCGTTGGTGGCCTGTAGTGTCACCTTCTTGCCGTTCGACTCGATTACATACAGCTGCAAGATGCCCTCACGCTCTGTTGGCGAACCTTCCTTGTAGCCCTCCACGTCGGGCACGTACACGGTCGAGCACTTGTAGAACGGACGCAGCGAACCCGAGAAGTTGGTCGAGTTCAGCTCGATGGTGTCGCCACCAGTGATAGCTGCCGTTGTCTTGCCGTCAAGGGTCTCACCGCCGATACGCATGTGCTTGGCAGTCCAGTTCTTGATACCAACCTTAGCTGCCACCTGTCGTGCAATACTGAGCAAAGGAGTCTTGTATGGATAGAACTTCACGATGTTTCTGTCCCACTCCTCATCAATCATACCGCCCTCTTTGAGCTGCGTTGATGATGCCTGCGAACCCGTTAAATCCTGACCATCCTGCTTACCGCCAGGGCTGTTAAGGTCACTCTTGCCAGCCTCCACTGGCTCGTTTGCCTTTGCTTCTTCTGCCGATGCCGGGTCTGGGCCCTCGTCGCCAATCTGCGGGGCTACAGCGTCACCTACAGCCATAAGCGACGCGCCTCCTGTCACTACCGAAAGAATCATGAGGAGCATCCACATGAGAAATCTTCCGCTCTTAACAAACTTGATAATCTTTTCCATTTACTGATATTTTAAATTAATAATTCGTTAAACCAATCCGTCCCAGAAGCTGATGCCCTTCTTCTTGCTGGGCTGAGCACCGCCGTTGGTGTTAAGGGTAGGGGGCAGGTCGTTCTTCTCCGAACGCTTCACCTTGTTCTGAATCTTCTCGTTGCGTCCCTGCATCGCTCCTTCTTCACGAGCCGAAGCCACGTCAGCGTCATAGTTCTGCGCGTTCTTGAACAGCGACCATGTCTCTGCCGACACCTTGCCGTCCTCCGCTTCGCCTATCATCTTGAAGAACTTCTCCCACAGGTCTGCCTTGGCATCATCGTCAAGACCCAGCTCGTCCATGGCATCTGCCGACTGTTTCAGGTTCTCCGCAATCTCTTTCTCACGGTTCTCTTCGTCAGTCTTCTTCTGCTGGAAGTCCGCAATATGCTGAGCCACTTTCTTGCCCATTTCCTCGTCCTCCAAGGCTGCGCCGATGTCAATGCCCTGCTTAGCCATCCACTCTATCGGACTCATGTCGGGGTTGTCCTTCAAGTCCATGGCCATTGCTGCAAGCCAGCGGTTGTTGTCAAACATTTCGCTCAGCGCACGGCCGTTCTCCTCGTATGCCGACAGAGCGTCTGCATCATCGTTCATCGCACCGTACCTCGCTTCCTTGTCCTCAAAGTCAATGTCCTTGTGACGCTTGCCGAACCGCTCCGCAAAAGCCTTGCGGTTCGGACGTTCCTCCACAGGAGGTGCCATCGCATCCTGTCCGGGTGCAACGTCATTCTTGTTCTTGTTTTCTTCGTCCATTTTTCTTTCTGTAAAATTTAGATTTGACTTCTAAACCGCAAATATCTTAGTTTTTTATCACTGTTTTTCCGTCTTTCGTCTGTAGGACGAAACACGGCATTTAGGGCTTGTTTTTCACGTATTTTTGCGCTGATACTCAATGTTATTACATACAGAATATGCAGAAGAATATACCCACATTATCACGTGTTATGCCGTCCTCGGGCAAGACGTTCGACTCCGTGCGCCGACGCATGGAACGTGAGCACGGCAGCAATACCGACTACGGGCTGTTGCAGCGCTGTTGGCAGGCGTGGAACAATCTTGAAGCTGTACGCCTCGCACGCGACCGGGCTAAGCGATATTGCTACGGCGACCAGTGGGGCGACACCGTAAGGGTCTACAAGAACGGGTTCTATTACGACTATACCGAGCGCGAATATCTCAAGAAGAAAGGCTCTGTTCCTCTCTCCAACAACGTCATGGTCTCCATCCTCAACACCATCGTCGGACTCTATGCCAAGCAGGGCACCGAGCCTGTATGCTTCGCACGCACACGCTCCTCACAGTCTCTCTCCGATATGATGTCTGCCACAATGCAGTGCAACTGGCAGAACACGCAGATGGAAGACCTTCTCAAGCACGTTCTCGAAGATTATCTCATCGGTGGAGTAGTGGTCTGCCGTGAGTCATACGAAGACCGCGAACAGGAGATTGAAGACTCATGGACTGATTATGTCGAGCCTAACTATGTCTTCTGGGAGGGTGGTTCCGACCCCCGACACCTTGACTTCTCGCTCATCGGTGTGCTTCATGACGTTTCAAGAGAAGACCTTTATAAGAAGTTTGCCAAGGACGAGTACGGACTTGATGTCAACCGTCTCAACCGCATCTTCAATATCGACCCCGACGACGCTTCCACCGAGGGCACACTGCACAACGACACCAACGACTTGTCTAACATTTCGTTCGACATTCCGTCACGTCGTGGCCATTGCGTCCGTGTCATTGAGGCGTGGACTACCGAGACAAAGTATCGCTATCAGTGCTACGACCCTATTGCCACCAACGAGTCTGATGCCTATTTCCGCATCGAGTGCGACGACAAGGTTCTTATTGCCCAGCTCAACGCCAAGAACGCAGAGCGCAAGCGTCAGTACGACCTCATGGGTGTTCCGCCAGAAGAACGGGCTTATATCACAGCCAAGAAGGTGGCAGATAAGTATTGGTATTACACCTACATGGCACCCGACGGAACTGTCCTCTGCCGTGGCGAGTCGCCCTACGACTTCAAGTCCCATCCCTTCACCGTCAAGCTCTATCCCTACATCAACGGCGAGATTCATCCCTTCATGGGCAACATCATCGACCAGCAGCGCTACATCAACCGCCTTATCATCATGAACGATATGGCGATACGTTCCTCTGCCAAGGGTCTTATGCTCGTGCCTACGCAGGTACTCGACGGTATGACACCCGACCAGTTTGCCGAACAGGCCACCGAGTACGACGGAATGATATTCTACACCCCAAAGGCTACTCTGCCCAACTCACGCCCCGATATCATTACGTCCAACGCTGTCAATCTCGGCACCAACGAACTCCTACAGATTGAGCTTAATCTCATCCGTGAGGTTTCCAATGTGTCGGGTGCTCTACAGGGTAAGACTCCTACAGCCGGAACTTCTGCTTCACGCTACGCCCAGGAGTCACAGAATGCCTCCACCTCTCTTTACTCAATCCTGAAGGACATCGAGTCGTTCACCGAGAACGTCGCACAGAAGAAGTGCATGATGATCAAGCAGTACTACGAAGACGGACGCATCATCTTCAATCGCGACTACACCTCCACGTTGGAGTACGACCGCATGGCTGCACGCGACATCAAGTTCAAGATTTCAATCAAGAACGCAGCTGCCACCGCTGCCTATCAGAACAATATCAACGACCAGCTCGACAAGCTCCTCGAACTTGGTGCTATCAATGTCGTGCAGTATCTGCAAAACCTCAACGCCCCGTTTGCCGACCGTCTCTTACAGGACATTCAGAGCCAGCAGGCAGAGCTTGAAGCGCAACAGGCAGCAATGCAGCAACAGCCACCGCAAGACGGCATCGTCCCCGGTGCCGACCAACAGGCAGTCCAGCAAGCACAGCAATACCTACAGCAATAATTCAACATTCAACACTCAATATGTCAATATCCGTTACCCTATCCGATGTCACCGCTGCCGCCAAACAGCAGCTCGCCATTATCGGCAAGCATCACAAGACAGCCTCGGGCGAAACCCTTTTCTCCACGGCTACCCTCTCTTCATTGGAAGAAAGCGTAATGCCGACATTCGCCCAGTCGGCTGCACACATCGTCGTCGCCGAACTGTCCCCCATAATCACATCATTCACGGGAGGCGAACATCTGACATTCTGGGTCGACAACGACCGTTGGAACAACGGCTTGAACTCGGCATTCTCGGCAGCTTTGCAGTCTTACCTCATAGCCAGCACAGTGCAGTCGGTCATCAATATGTTCGCACCCGACATCGCGCCAAAGTACACAGCCGATGCCCAAAATCTGCTTGCCTCGCTTGTCAAGATGGCTTTCACGAAACAGCAGCCTCGTACCTCTTCCTCAGCGTACAATATAAGCGCCACTGCAACACTTGAAGCCAGCGAAAAAAACGACGGATACAGCAATTGACAATAAAACAATTTGATTATGAAGATAACTTTCACCATTTCCAAACCACTCGCTATAGAGGCAGTCAAGAGCGACACCTACATCAAGGGTTCTATCGACTCGTCAACACAGCAGGGAGCAGACAAGCTCCGCTACAACGAAACCGCTGGCGACATAACCGTACACGAAAGAAAACTTGCAAAGGATTTTGTGCGAGGCGTAGAACGTTTGAAGTCCGTCTATGTCGATTTCTTCTCACCCAACCATCAGTCGGTGGGCGACTCTTCTATATCGGCTTCCTATTCCGGCAGCGAAGGCTCTGCAAGCATCATCATTGTCATATCACGACGCTTCAACGGTGCTCTCACCGATGCCATAGCCAACTACTCGCAGCAGTACGTCGAGGAATACATGACTTATCAGTGGTGGCTGTCGGCAGGACAGCAGCCACAGGCAGAACCCCATGCCGCCATGATGAAGGATTTGGAAGACCGCATACGCAAGTCGTTCACCATTTCCTCACCATTGCAGGCTAAAGCCGAATACTCATCCGTGAACGGGAAGATGTGCAACGACGACGGCTCGGATTTTACAGGCAACTGATTTATTCACCAATAAATAGTACATACTATGATAATCAAGTTTCAAATCATAAAGTCGCTTGTCCGTGAAGCGTTCCAGTCTGCCACTTTCCTTAAGGGACAGATGGACAAGATTACCGCAGGAGCCAACAACGCTCTTGTGGCAAGCGAAACGGCTGGCGACGAAGCTCTCCACGAGCGAGTGTTCACTTCCGATTTCCACGCTGCCTTGGAAACTCTGAAAACCATATTCGTCGACTACCTCGTACCCACTGCCCAGACCGTTGGCGACAACGCTATCTTCTATAACGAAGAGACCGACGACATCGTGGAGTTCACATTGTCGGTGTCGCATAGGTTCAACGGCACGCTGACGGACACATTGGCACGTCTGTGCGCCAAGTATGCCGAGGATTACGTCACGATGCAATGGTGGATAAAGACCACCAACGCCAAGCAGGCTGAACCCTATCAGACTGCTCTTGTCAAGGACGAATCCGACATACGCAAGTGCTTCATCCTTTCTGCGCCACGTGTCCCCACGGTCAAGTTCCCCACCTCTATCACTGCCAAGGTCGACGGCTCCGACAATGGGGGCGAAGTCACGCTTCCTATTGGCGAGGACGCAACGGTTTCCTACAGCCTTAACGGTGGCGCTGTTGACGACATCGAGGCACGTTCCGAAGACGTAGGCATTGTACACATCGTGCGCTCTGCCCGTCCTAAGGCGTTCGTCCTTCGTCCGGTTAACACTGGCGTTTCCAGGGTACGCCTCTTCTCTCGCCATTCCGACAACGTCTACGCAGAGTTTACAGTCATAGTTTCCAAAGAGCATTAACCCAAAACAATGTCTATATGAATCACGACTTTTCCGAACTGCATCCGCACATGGCTTCACGCGAAAGGGGGTGGCATCCCGCCCCCAATCCGCTTGCGCCCCAACCGCCACGTCGTGCTTACGGACACTCCGTCAAGCATATTTTCCTACAGGCTGACCAGCTCCTTTATGATGTTGATACCATTACCAGCATTATTGACAAGGCAGCACGTACAGCGCACAACGATGCCGAGGTTTCCACGTCCGAGTCCGACACCTACCGTCCTATGTTCTTCCGTTGGTTCGACAAGTACATAGCTAATGTTGAGGATTGCCTTTCCGCTTTCCTTCTCAAACCCGAAGGTGTCACCCGTCTCAACGACCTCAAAGAGTGGGACGAACGTGAGATTTCGCTTCTCATGCCCGACTACTGGGACGCCACCGTCTACGGCTCTCTTGTCAAGGCGATTCACCAGTATGTAGTTGACGGCACTCTCTTCGAATACATGTCTCTTACGCTCACTTCGCGCGACTCTCGCACCGTTGACCGCGAGAAAGCTCTCGAAGACGGCATCACCAACATTCGTGCCCTCTCCTGCCGAGTCATTCCCGGCACAGTCCACAAGCATCTGAAGCCATTCTAAAGGCGATAAAAAAATCACTCACTATGCAAAAGACTCTCGACGACATCCCACTCATATCCGAGCGACGCAAGAAGCTGCTTCCTGCCGGGCGCAAGGCGCAAAAGGAGTTCATTCGCGACCTCCTCTCAACCAATCAGGAGAAGTTCGAAGAGCTGTTCTCCGAACTTGCCGAGCACGACCCCAAGGCATGGCTGCTCCTCTATCACGACATGCAGAAGCACGTTGTCCCCAAGCAGTCCCAGCTCAACGTTTCCGTAGGCATCAACAAGGACTTCCAGGAACTTCAGGCACTATCCACCACCAAGACCGACGACCCTCTTGCCATTGGTGCCAACCCCGTTCCACGCATCGAAGATGCCGACTTCGAAGAACTAAAGGAGTACGAAGGACTTTAATCAATAATTAGCCCTCACCCCAAAATTTCACCAACGGCTTAGTCGGCTCAAAAAGGCCCAGAAAGGCTTATCACCCAGTTCACCCAAAGGCTCAGAAAGGCCTAAAAAGGCTCAGTAAGGCCCATTAAATAATTAGAAAATGCTCATTACCGACCGTGACATAGATGCTTTAGTAGCCGAAAACCAATCTCGCTACAATGAAATCTACGGGCCTTACGACCCGTGGACAGGCATCGGCTGCTACGGTTTCGAGTCACGTGTCTGTCTCGAAATACCCGACTTCATCATACCCAAGATGTACGTTCCCAAGGAGTGCATGCGCACCCTCCTTTACAAGAACCTACAGCACTACGGCACATTGAAGGACGTTCTTATCTATGTCCTCCGCAAGGACTACGATGAAGACTCGCCCGACACGCAGAAGCTACGCGCTCTCCTCACATTTGAGATTTTCAAGGTACGTTTCCGTGAAGACCCCGAGTTCGCCCTTTTCTGTACTGATAAGATTGAGGACAAGAACACGGGCGATATGATTCCCTTCCGCCTTAACTACCCACAGCGACGGCTCATCGCACTCTTCGAGAAGCTGCGCCACGAGAAGAAAGCCATACGTGTCGTTATCCTGAAGGCTCGTCAGTGGGGTGGCTCTACTCTCACACAGCTCTACATCAAGTGGATGCAGGACTTCCGTCACGACGGTTGGAACGCCATCGTCCTCTCGCAGGTCAAGTCCACATCAAAGAAGATTAAGGCCATGTACCGCAAGGCTGTCGAACGGCAGAAGGGTTGGACTATCGGACACCCGGGCGTACAGCTCATGCTATCGCCCTACGAGAACTCACCCGACGACTTCATCGTCACCGACGGCAACAAGGCTCTGCGTCGCTCCACTCTTACCGTTGCCTCTTTCGACAACTTCGATGCTGTCCGTGGCAACAACTTCCACTGCGCCCACTATTCCGAGGTTGCCTATTGGAAGAAGACACCCGAGCACGACCCCGAAGGCGTTATCTCGTCTATCTCTGGCGGTATACATAATATTGAGGACAATATCGAGGTCTTCGAGTCTACAGGCCGTGGCGCTTCCGGATTCTTCTACGACCGCTGTCAGCTTGCCATGGATCCGTCCAACAACGACGCCTATGCCTTCATCTTCATTCCTTGCTTCATCATCGAGAACGATATGGAGCCTGTCGAAGATGTTCGGGCTTTTGCCGAGTGGCTGCTGCGCAACAAAGACCGCTCCACCTGTCCTAAAGGTTTTCGCGAAACGGGCAAGTTCTTTTGGCGTATGTGGGAAAAGGGAGCTTGTTTCCAGGCTATCAACTGGTATCGCAATTTCCGCAACAAGTTCAAGACTCATGCTTTCTGCGCCACTGAGGCACCTATCGACGAGGAGGAGGCTTTCCGCAATTCCGGCAACCTTGTCTTCAATCCCTATTCCATCGACGACCTCCGTCATGGCGAAGTCAAGAAGCCCAAGTTCCTTGCCGACATCGTCACCTCCGGCAAGAAGTCTTACAACACCATTCGCGACTCCAAGATTACCATTCGTGACGATGGCGAAGGCGAACTTAAAATTTGGAGCCTGCCCAACAATCAGATTCTGCGTGTTTCCGACCGCTATGTGGTCAGCGTCGACATCGGTGGCAAGTCCTCAACGTCCGACTACACCGTCATGACCGTACTCGACCGTATGGGCATAATGCCCTCCGTCAAGGACAAGCCTCGTGTTGTGGCTCGCTATCGTGGACATTGCCGTCACGACGTGCTTGCATGGAAGGCTGCTGCTCTCGCTCATTATTACGACGATGCTCTGCTTGTCATTGAGTCCAACACCGCCGACCGTGAGAAGAACAACAACACCGAGGGCGACCACTTCGGCTCTATCATCAACGAGATTGCCGACTACTATCCCAATCTCTACCAGCGTCGTTCCTCTCCCGAAGACACCGCTGGCAACGTCCTCGCCAAGTACGGCTTTCAGACCAATAAGGTTACGAAGGGTTGGCTCATCGACAATCTCGAAGCCTTCGTCGACGACCGACTCTGGCACGAACCCGACACCGAAATGTATCACGAGCTGCGCATCTACGAGCGAAAGGAAGACGGCTCCCTCGGCAACATCGAAGGCTCGGGCAATCACGATGACGTTCTCATGTCCACCGCCATTGCCCTCTACGTATCCACCCACGAAATGGAGCTTCCACGCTGGCGCACCGACGAAGGACTCAAACACCACTCCGACGGCGTACGCACCGAAGCAGCAATCTAAAAAAATATTCACTATGCAAAAATCCCTATCTTTCTCCAAAGGCATCACAACCTCACCGTCCGACCTCCTGTCCGACGATTCCGAACTCACTGCCTCGCGCGACCTTATCTTCCGCAACGGCGAAATGCAGCCCCTCCGACATGCAAAGCAATTCGCACAGACGAACAATAGACTGCTCTATATCCACAAAGGTGCCGACTATACCAACGCCATCACCTACGACGGATATGACCACCTCTATTGTGGCACACTCAGCGACAACGCCATCACCGAAGACAAAGGAACGTTCTCGGTCGGAATGGTCTACGACATTTCCTCAGTAGGCAACACCCTTGTAGTAGCCACCAGTAGCGGACTGCATTACATACTCTTCAAGGAAGGCTCTTACGTCGACCTCGGTACAGAACTGCCGACATATCGCTTCGACCCGCAATTCCCTGCTGCAACAATGGACGAACTTGGCGAGACCATGCCTTGCGCCATGGACGGCTTTGTAGATGTCAAGTACTACAAAGCCAATTACGATTCCAGCGGTAATTTCACATCTTATTCTGAGGGGTCAGCGGTTGCTCTTAAATACGACTTTATGGGCTATACACCAAAAGCAGATGGAGAAAAGAAGGACGACCTCAGAAACGCTATTCAAGGTCATGTCGCTGCACGTATCGCACGTGTCAAGGAGAAGAATTTCTTTGCTTTCCCTTTCTTTGTACGTTGCGCATTACGTCTTTACGACGGCTCTTATGCTCGCATCACAGCGCCCATTGCGTGTTATCCTACGATTAGCCGCAACTGCCGCTTTACGCCAGCATTTTACAGTAAAGACAAAGGGGCATACGAGGAGACGACGGGTGATTTGGGATTCCCCGTATATTTCATATATAAGATTTACTATGCACCGTTGCAATACCGTATTACTGAAGCTAATGGTTTTTCTGATTGGAAGGATATTGTCAAGGAATTTGTTGTTTTTGCTTCCGACGATGTTATTCCGTTCGAACTCGATGGCAAATACAGCATCCTTCTCCCCAATGAAATAACCGATAAGACGTTTGTTGATCGCATTGCCAAGCCAGCATCCATTTTCGGAGCCGATTCAATTTCGGTTACAGGCGAATACAAGTTTACCTCATCAGGCTACAAACCTCGTTCTGTTATATACCCTACATACAAATCCGAGAAGCAAATCATTGACGAGCTTGTAGGCAAAAGCCAGTTCTTCAAACTATTCTCCGTAGACATAGCTTCCGCTAACATACTATCCTACGAAGGGACATTCGTTCAGCCGTATATCGCCCCTAACACTGTTGCAAATCTCACGTCGCAGGAGCAACTTACTGTTGACGACTACTACGGCTGGACTAAGATGATACCGCAAAAGGTCACCACTTACAATGGTCGTATCAATATGATTGGTGTTAAGCGCAAGCCATTCGACGGATTCCCGTTCCTTACGTGCTCTGGTGCCGAACAGAGTTCTAATGATACGAGAAGGTATATTGGCTATTACGTAAAGATAAATTCCACGGCCAAGACATGCGTCAAGTCACCGTCCCCTATGTCTCAGCGTTATCCCAACACGGCTGTATCGTGGTTCTTCTATCCCGACCCTAATGCTTATGAAGCTGTTGTATATGACGGTAGCGGTCATGCCGTTACAATGCCCCTTAAACGTCACCCGATGCTTAACGGTGCATACGCATTCCCTTATTTGCCGACACGCGACCGTTTGACTTCGTCCGGGTCTACACCTACCCCCACCTCCTCCTACGAAGTCCTCGACTCCCAAATCTTCACCTCCGTTGTCAACAACCCATTCGTCTTCCAGGCATCGGGCGACAACACCGTAGGCACTGGCTCTATCCTTGGCATAGCTGCCAACACCGAGCCTATATCACAGGGACAGTTCGGACAGTACCCCCTCATCGTCTTCACTACTGAAGGCATCTACGGACTCTCCGTCAACTCCGAAGGACTCTACTCAGCGTCCTACCCCATTTCGCGCGAAGTCTGCAACAATCCAGCATCAATAACCCCCACGGGCAACGTCGTCTACTTCACCTCCGACAAGGGACTCATGGCTGTATCTGGCGGTACTGTCCGTTGTGTCAGTCCCCAGCTCTCGGGAGCCAACCCTCCGTACTCCGACGCTACCGTCAGCTTCCTTACCTTCGTGCGCAATGCGTTCCTCGCCTACGACTATCGCGACTCGCTGCTGTTCATCTACAACGTCAGCTACGATTACGCCTACGTCTACAACCTCCTCGACGGAACCTTTGCCACCATATCCCTCGGTAATCGCATATGGCGCTCCGTCTCCAACTATCCCGACACACTCCTACAGGACTCCAGCAACAACGTCTATTCCTTTAGCAAGATACCAGTAGCTCAGTCCGACTCTCAGACGTATTCCGGTACGTTCACAACACGCCCCCTCAAGCTCGGCTCGTCCATACAGCTCAAGACCATCCATCAGATAGTCCATCTGTTCAACTCCGCTGGCGGAACTCTCAAGCTGACAGTCTGGGCATCCAACGATTGCCATAGTTGGAACAAGCTGTATTCCCTCCACGGCAAGCCATGGAAGTACTACCGCTTCCGCTACACTCTCTCCAATATCTCAGCGTCTGACACCTTCGCTGGCACAGTCATCGACTTCACCCCACGATTCACCAACAAGATAAGATAAAAAAAAAGGTGCCAGCACCTCACGGCGACAGCACCCAAATAATGAAAAAAGTATTCAATTAACTAACTAACCTTAAATCTTAAAAACGAAAACACAAAACCTAATATGTAGCAGTACAAATGTAGCAAACCATTTACGTTTGGTATAAGCATCATTATCAATATCACAGGCATTCCTGCCTTCAAGTATTCCTTCCATCTTCCCGTCTTGCCCCACATAATACCGAACATCGCAAACAGCATACCCGACATGCCCACAGTAGACTTGTCCGCCCACATAGGCATCCAGCTCGCAACCACGGCTATTGCATAGCCTACCGCTACGTTCATACGCTGTCTCACGCCCCATAGCACAAACAGGTTTGCTGCCATGTGCCACACGTTCGCGTGCAGAAAACTATAAGTGAAGTGAGGTAGCAGTCCGCCGTGCGCACTGAAACCCTCCAGTCTACTGCCTGCCGTCAGCAGCACGACGCTTAGCGTTGTCAGCAGCAGCTTTACTCTTACGTCCACTGCCATACACTTCGCCATGTCTGAAATCCTTACCATAAAGTCTGCATTTGACAAATGTGTCCTTAATCGTGCGGGGAGCCATGAAGAACTCCGGCGCTGGTTGTGATACTATAATAGGGCATAGAAACCACAGCGACTTGCCTATATACTCCTTTCTCTGAGTCAGCTCCTGCATCCGTTCAAACAGCGAGTAGTACAGCCTCTGCTTGTTGCTGCCCAATGCGTCCACAATCGAGAAGTCACCCACAACCATCCTTCGCAGCTTCTCGTAAGCCTCCTTCGCTGACACGTAATAACGTGGAGCAGGATGCTTCGCTATCTTGTCCCATACCTCCTGCTGACTCCAGCACTTGGGATATACGTCACGATAGGCTTTCGCCAAGTCTTCGCGCTGCATACGAGTTATATCATAATTCTGTTTGGTCATAAGGTTGTCGGTTTTCCGACACAAAAATACGCAAACTTAGTCATATAACCAAGTTTGCGTACTATAATTAAACACTAATAATCAATAATTAATAATTAGCAACACCAATCAAAGGCTCAATCCTCAATCCTATCCATCTGCTCCACAGCCTTCTGCATTATCATTTCGATGTTCTTGTTGGCAAAATCTACCTGTTTTTTGTCGTCAGCATTCAGACGCTTCATCTTGTTCCAGTGCTTCATCTGCTTCTCGGCATCTTTGATAATACGGATTCTTGCATAGTCAGCCCCCTGCTCAAATCTGTGTCTGTCGGCAGCGTTACGTATTCTCTCCGTCAGCGGAACGTTCTTGTTCTTCAGCATCGAGTAGTTGCTCGTGCTCTTCTCCATGCTCTCCTTGTAGCCATACCATTTCGCTTTCGTTCTTGCCATGCTCGTCTGCTCCGAAGGAGTGTACAGCAGCGAACGCAAGAATGGTATATCCTTGGTCTCAATCTCCTGTTCCCGACCGTCAGCATACTTCAGCACCAGTCCCGTTCCACGGGTTATGAATGTGGCAGCACCACCGCCAAGCGTTCCTATGATATGGTTCAGCATTGCAGGATCAGTAGCCTCGTCAAGCAGACTGTTGCCTCTCATGTTCTCGTTGCCGGGAGCCACGTCGTTAGTCTTGGCATTCACCCACTTGTTCAAGTCCATCAGCTTCTCGGGAGTTCCGCTGTAGGCATTCATCCATGCAGGACGGTTCTCCGTATAGTCACCCTCTCGGCGTATCGGAGCGCCCTTCCAGTCGCTGTTAAGCCACCATTCCGCAAATGGAGCAGCAGCAGTTGGCAGCACACCCTTCAAGAGTTCCTTTCCTGGTTCCTTGTCAAAGGTAGCAGAGTTCATGAAGTCCACTACTGGCAGCAACTGCGACATACAGCCCACAGCGTCCTTTGCTACATTTCTCGTGCTCTTCACGTTCTTTGCTGCAGTCATGCCGGCTGCAATATCACCAAGTCCGTAGAAGGCTCTCAGCTCAATCGCAAGCGGAATGGTCACAAACTCACCGCCACCTTTATATATACACAGGTTGTTTCTCCTTATGTATTCGGGCAGCTCGCCATACGGGTCTTTCACGCCCTTGCGCTTCTTCTCGTCCTCGCTCGCAATCATGGCGTTATTCAAGACAGCAGCCATTATGCCCAGTCCGAAAGGCATAGCCATCATCGCGGCGACAGTACCCACACGCGCCTTCTTCACGTTGCTCATGAGCAAGTGTGTGCTCTGCACGCCAGCGTTGAAGAACATCGAGTAGTTCTTCAGATAGCTCGCAATGGTGCCGTACAAATTTCTGCGCATTTCCTTGCTCGCACCCATTTCTCCGTTCTTGAACGTCTTGATGGCATCACCCGAGCCGTGACGGTTGAAGTTCGTCGACACCTGCTTGGCATCATAGGCACTTCTTACAGCCGAGCGTCCGAGGTCTCTTGATGTACAGAAGGTCGCAAATCGCGCCATGTTCTCTGCCACCTCGTTCAGGTTCTCCACGTTGCCTACGAGGAAGTCACGAAGCGCCTTGCCAGTCTTCGCCACCTTGCTGTGTTCACGGCTCACGTCGCGCTTATAATCCTTCTCCCATTCCTGCATCGTCTTCACCTGCACCCATCCGGTCTCACCGCCGTTCTCCATAAACTCCTTGAAGTAGCGCTCCATCTTCGAGTTGCCTAATGTGCCCTCTCTGTATCGTGCGTACAGGCCCATGCCTACGCCCTCCTTTAGGTCTTTCCACTTCAAGCTCTTCAAAGCACCTGCGCCCTCGTTGTATGCCACATTCAGCGGGTTAAGCTCCGCATAGTACCGTGCCCATTTCAATCCGTACATCACGCCCTCCTTTGCCGTTACGTTGCTCGATGCAAACTCAGCGTCACGTATGATGTTACGCATCACGAACTCCGGTGAGTACGATGTCGCCATCTGAGCCATGAATCGTGTAGTGCTCTTCAATCCTTTCAGCAGCGCACTGTTGGGCGAACTGTTCTCCAGCATACCATTCAGAGCCTGTGCAGCACGAGGATTGCCCAGCACTACAAATCTGTGTGTCCGTCCGGCTATCTTCACGTCCACGAAGTGCTCGCTCTTGTTCTTCGCCCTCGCAAACTTGAAGCCTATGTCCGTGCTGTTGCTAAGCGTCTTAGCCTCGCCTTTAGCCTGCTTCGTCTTCATGTCTGTTTCAAAGGCATCCACAATGGTTGCAATATCATGAGCGTTCGCATTCTCGGGAATCTGAGGATAAGCCTCCTCCCAGATGTCGTTGCCGTTCACGTCCGTGCCTTTCTTCTCTACCCACACCTTCGTTTCTTTCACAAGGTTCTGCTCACCGCTGTTTCTCACGAATCGGGCAAACGCCTGCTTTACGGCATTCTGTCCGCCGTTCCTTATCGCACGGTTGCCCATGGCACCTATCTGAGCCAGCACGTTCACGTCGCTCAGACTCTTTCTGCCCTTGGCGTTCATCAGTGTTTCTCCGATAAAGCCCTTGCCGTTATCACCGCTTATGTATCCGTAAATATCCTCAGCGGTCGCCTCGTCATACTTGCGCAGTGGTACATACCAGTCAAACATATTCTTCACGCGGTCTTGAAGTTCTTCGCTCATTAGTCCGTTCTTATAGTCCGAATCGATAGAGTAGTTCGTGGCGTCCTTTATTCTGTTCCAAAGATTATCCACCGAACCCTTCTTCTGGTTCTCCATCTTCGCCTCCTGGTTCATCACAGAGTCTATAGCGCCAGCGTCGTCATAAGGACTCTTCAAGTCGTCTATCTCTTGCAGACCGTGCATGCCCGAATAGTCATGTTCCTCTGCCTTGAAGTCCTTGTCAATGTTCTGTACAATCCACTCGTCCATCTGACGGTAATACTCCCTCAGGTCTATCTGTCCCGAACGTAGCTTCTGTCCAAGGATATTTCTCTCGCCCTTCCAAGCAGCCTCCAAAGTATCAATACTATCGGATTCTTCGCTCTTCGCTCTTCGTTCTTCCCTTATCCAGTCTCTCACGAACAGCACACGGTTTCGCTCCAGTCCGTGCTTGCCAATCATGTACAGGTTACACTCCCTTATCTTCTCCTCGGTGTTCTTGCCTGCAAAGCTGTCCAGCACGTCGCTCATAGCCTTGTCCAGCGGTTTCATCACCTGGTGTTCAAATAGAGTCATCTTGTCGCTCATAGCACCCTGCATGGTGTTCTGCAGAACATAAGGGTTCATCGAACTCTTCACGTCCTCTATCTTCTTGATTGACGGGTCTACAGCCCTCATCAGCTTGTCAAGCGAAAGCATGTTGTCCATAAACGCCTCAGTAGCCATATAGCCGTGAGCGTCCAGCATCTTGTGGTATCGGTCAAGAGCAGTGGCAGCACTCGGAGCAGTACGGTAGTGTATCTGTCCGTCCGTAGCCTCATCCCATTCTTCTTTGGTCATATCCTCGAAGTCATGGTTCTTGCCGTCGTTCTCGTAGAACTCGCCACCGTGTATTTTCGTATACTCCACATTCTCGTGCTCTATCTTCCACTTCACGGCATCAGCCCTCATCTTCCACCACGGATCATTGCCTTTCTTCTGTACGTTCTTCGCCAGCCACAGCATATACTTCACGTCCTTCACGTTAGGCGATATTCTGTAGCCTATCTCGTGCAAGGCATCTGTCACCTTGTTCTTGATGTTATTCCAGAAGCCAGGCTCGCCCTTGCCCTTCTCGGCACTCTCGGCTATGAACTCCTCTATAGCGTCATAGAATCCCATAGAGTCCTTGGCCATACGTTCCTTCACATAGGCTCTCAGCTCGGCATTCACAGGATTGTCCAAGTCCATCCACAGACCTCTCATATAGTCGTTGAACTTATCTCCGAGCAATCCTCTCATGCCCTTATGTCCTACGGTCTCGTGCCAAACGGTCTTCTCCGCAGTGTAGGCATCGTGAATGTTCGGCATGTAAAGATGCACCTCACCGGTCGCCTCGTCATACCAGCCAGTCACCTGCTTGCCGTTCTCAATGTCACGGCGCACCTGCTCGTTGCCAATCTCCTCAACCGTATTCACCATCTTCACCTTACCGCCAGTCTTCTCCACAGCCTTGTCAATAGCCTTACCAATCCGCTCGCTAACAGTATGCGCAGAAGCGCCCTCACCCAAAGGTTCAGTCGGCTTAGATAGGCCCAGTGAGGCGTCACCAGACTTACCCTCCTCTTTCCTAAACAAAGTCTCCCCATCTGTTAAATCTTTACTCTCATCAAGCAATTTCTTGCCCGAATCGTAGGATTTCTCAACTCCTTGCAGTAACTTTGCAGTATCAATAGAGTTGCTTGGTGTCATGTCCAAAGGGGAACTGTCGGGTAACACCGCTGTGCCAGGAGTGTCAGGCAGCTCTATTTTTGTTACCTCATAGCTATGGGGTTTGTTCTCTTCCCCTCCTCTGAACTCTTGCATAGTAGTCTTCACACGGTATGTCTTACCGTCAAGTTCTACTGCGCCATAAAGTCTATGCACTAAAACACCTTCTCCATATCCATTCTCCACACTGCGCATTCCGTTCTCACCCTTCTTGTAATCAGGATGAATCTCTGCCTCGATGCTCTCATGGATAACATCTGTGAGTTTAGGAAGTACAGAAAGATGTATACCAAGTTCATCACTCTTGCTTACTGCGCTTGATGAAAGGTATTTGTCTACAGCTTTCTTGCTAATAGTATAAGGTGTGCCGTCACGCATAGTAGGCAACTCTTGTTTATTGGTAGTTACAAGATTTTCTTTTGCCCAAGTTCGAGCATTCTCAATGGCCCCCTCATTCTCTCCTTTGAAAGAATGCTTCTCAACCTCAACCACCTTCACCTTCTCCTTATTCAGATTAGGCATAACGATTCCTTTCTCCTCCACAGCTCTGTCTCTCACAGCGTCAAAGTGTTCCTTGCTGTCTGAGAAGGTGTTGCCAAGTTCCATGCGGTAATGCTGCTTCGCCTTATTATACACCTCGGCTGCATGCTCGATTCTGTACATCACGCCCTTGCCCTCATACTTCTTCTTCAAGTATCGCTGCATTTCCTCCTCGGTCATGCCAGCCAACTTGCAAGTCAGCTTCTTAAGCTCGGCAAGCACAGCCTGGCTCGTCTCGTTTCTTGTCTGACGTTCCTGCTGTTCAAAGGTCTCGTACGTACTGGCAAGGAATTTCTTCTTCTGCTCGGCACTATATCCATCCATGTCAAACGGAATGGAATAGTCCTTCCAGTCGCCTCTAACGCGCACGTTGATGCCGCCCTCGTTAAAGTCTACCCTTGCGTCCTTCAACTCCTTCAAGTCCTTCACGGTCTGCTTGCTCTTCTTCATCATTATCGCTTTCGTGTCGATAATACGGTCAGGCATTTCCACGTCGCGCAAATCCTCGAAGAAATCCTCTATCTTGTCGTAGTGTCCGCCCAAGTTCCACTTCTCCACACTGCCAGCCTTGGCACGCATAGCCTCGTTGCTTATCTTGTCCACTACTACCACACGGCAGACAACATTAGTACCTGCCTGTTTGAACACGATGTCGGGCAGCGCCACCTCGGCACGCATTACGGCGGTCTTCTCGCCCTCAATCCATTTGTCAAACTTCTTGTCTGTCGAACCTCTTGGAATAAGGGCCACAACACGACCGCCTTCCTCCAAGTGCTTGAATGCCTTACCCAAGTGAGCAATGGCTGTTGCACCGGCTGTACCGAACGGCGGGTTCATCACCACAACGTCGTGCTTGTTGCTGATGTCATAGTTCTCGAATATGGTGTTTTGGAACTTTCGGCCCAGTCCTCCTGCCTTCAACTGTAGTTTGGTGAACAGGCTCTGACTCGGCTCTATCGCTACCATTTGATTGCCCTTAGGCGCATATCTCGCTATAGCACCGTGTCCAGCACTCGGCTCCAACACTGTATCGCCTTCGCCCATATTCGCCCATTCCATCATCTTGTAGCCCAATGGTTCCGGGGTTGGAAAGTAGTCCACACCCTCACGGTTGCGAGAGTTCAGCTTCTGGTTAGAGTAGTAGTCAAGCACAGCATTGTCAAATCCGTCCGTGCTTTGGTCTTTAGGCGCGTCAAATTCCTTGCCGCCTACGCCCTGCTGATAGATAGGCACCACTCCGCTATGCTCCAGTATACCGTTGGCGAAACTGTCCCTTAGGTTTCTTGCCTGACTGCCAAGTGCAAGGTTCTCAGTTGTCGATACCTGGTTGTTGAACTTCTCGCCGAACAGCATCATTTCTGAGTTCAGTCCCAATATCGGGTACTCAAATATGGCGTTGCTCTTGTTGCCGATACGGTAGGTACGTCCCTCAATCTGCAATGCCGTGATAGGACTCTGAGGCAACGCCAGTGTAATGCACACACGCTGATGCTTGCCCGTAGTGTCATGCAGCGAGATACCTTCCTTTCCGCTCGCCTCCTGTATCACGATGATGTTCTTGCCACTATCGTCGCTATTGAAGGTGTCCACTGCCTTGTCCTTCACCTTCGTGCTTTCCTTTCCACTGAAGAACAATACCTTGTCCTTGCCGAACACCTTGGCTATCTGCTCTCTCGGCATGTTGTAGTCCAATGTCTGCTCCCACTCCAACAAGTCGGCATACTTCTTTCTGAAGTCCTTCACAGCCTGTATCGCCTTCTTCTGCTCTTCGCCTGGTTTCATTAACGCAATCGAGCGGTTTGCCTGCTCCAGCATCGAGGCGAACGGCGGCTTCAAAGGCTCCTTTGTCTCCACTCTTCTGTGGAATATCACTACCTTGCGTCCTGCGTCCAAGTGTGCTTTTATGCGCTCTATGATGTTTGCCACCTTCATAGTCTCAAACAGAGCACTACCATAATTGTAGTCGCCTATCGTCCTACGGTAAGCGTCTGCCAACACTCCGTGTCCTCTTACGGCATCCTGCACGGCTTGGTTGAACTCCTCCGCATGGTCGGGAGATACAGTCGGGAAGTCTCTCGAATAGTCGTACGGGCTGTCTATGATGCGTCCGCTCATAGTGCCTAACGTATCTTGCAGATAGTCCGAGAACTCAATCTCCTGCTTGGCTACAGCCTCGGGGTTGCTCGTGCTCTGCTCCAGTCTGTTGTAGCGGAACTTGTATGCAGCACCGAAATGGTCAAGATAGAACTGTGTGCGTCCGCTAATTCTTCCGCCCTTTTCCACTTCGGGATACTTGAAGATGTAACCCTCCGCATAGTCAAGGTTCTCGCGTGTGTTGAACGGTGTTGCCGAGAGGAAGATGGTCTTCGTGTCCTTCCACTCGTTCTTTGCCTGTGCCTCCAGTTTTGGTTTTACGTCATTTACGTAATGGCTGAAAGCCTTCATGTATTCACCGTGTATCTTGCCAAGCTTAGGGAAGCTGGCATAATCACCAGGAGTAAAGCCTTGTATCTCCTTTGGCAACATTCTGTATGTAGCATAGGCTACGTCACGATTGGTTGCGCTCGGATGGCTCGCCTTGTATTCGTCCTGTATACGTTTTACTTCCTTGTCGCGCTCAGCGTCAAACTGCTCGCCAAGGTCTTTCATCTTCTGATAGTCCTTGCTTATCTCTTGCAGTCTGAGGAAGCAGCGGTTCTCGTCACGGTTCGTCACCATGTAGTGCTGCATGCTGCGTGCAGTCTCCGCACCCTTCTTGTTCTCCATGATACGGTGACTCTCGTCGTATATTACAGCGTCCCATTTGGTTTCCAGCAGTTTCTTGTTCAAGCCGAAGTTGGCGAATGTGGTGATCACCACGCCCTCGCCGCTCTCCGTCGTAGCCGTTGTGCCACGCTCCTTTGCTATGCTGTCAAGGTCACGTATCTCCATGTTAAGGTTGCGTCCGTCCTTTATCCAGTCGCTCACCTTCTTCTGGCTCGGGGTCACGATAAGTATACGTCCCTTGCCCTGCTTCACAAGTCGCTTGGCAATGCCAAGTCCCGTAAACGTCTTGCCCGTACCCGTGCCGTTGGTGAACATGTAGCCCTTGCCGTAGGCGTGCTCTCTGTCCGCGTGCTCCTTGCCAAAGAACTGTGTCTCCGCTCTCAGCACGTCCTCCTGCTGCTGTGGCAAGAGGAACGGCAGAGTTTCCTCGATATTCTTCATGTCACCCACCTTCACCTTGATAGGTTCGGCGGCAACCTGACGCTTGTACTTCTCGGCATTTGGCGTAGCTATCTCCTTCTTCATGCGCTCCGTTCCGAGAATGCTTGCCCATTCGCTAAGCTTATGGGTCACACCGTCAACCTCGATGTTGGAGTTCCACATGTTCTTGATGTAGTCATACACCTCCTCATCACTAAGGCCGAGCTTTGTTAAGTGACCGCCGAAGCTGCCCTTCATGGCATCTATCCAGTCGTTAAGCTTCACAACGCCCTTCTTGATGTGGAGATAGCCCAACTTTGTCAGCGCAGGAATCAACTGCTTGTACACGGCCATCTTCTGCTTGTTGATACCAAGCTTGCCCAACAGATGGTCGCTTACCAAAGGAATGATAGAAGCGTTTGTACGGTCGCTTATGATACTGCCCTTGGTTCTTCCGTCAAAAAGGCTGTTGAACAAATCGTCAACCAACGACTGAGTGTCGCTGATTTCCTTGTCTATCTGTTCTACTGTTGACAGATTTCGGCTATCAATGCCTCGTCCGCCGGTAGCTTCACCAGCTTTTTCATCACTAAAGTTGCCACTTCCTTCATTTTCTCGCTCACGTACATCACGTCCCGTGCCACGTACTCCACGGCTTCCTCTGGGCTTAGTACCTCCAGTAGATACTGGTTCCACTCTGGATGCTCCTCCGTGAACTTGCTCACCGCCCCGTTCTCCAACAGCAGTAGTAGCGTGTACCTTGCCACTCTCTCCGCCAGATACTCGTTCTCCCGGCTGTACAGATTCTCCTCTTTCAGGATTTCCGTCACCTTCGCTTCCACCCAGTTGTCCGCTATCCACTCCTTGTGGTCGGCTGTCAGTTCGTCCCAATCCTTCGCCGCCTGCATTATCGGCAGCATCCAACTGTGTTCCGTCTTCTGTTCCGCTACTTGGTACAGAATCTCGTTCTCTATTCCTAACATTGTCGTAAACTGTTAAATAAGATAATGTGTTAATAATATTCTTGTCTCCGTTGAGATAGGCCACGGCGTTTGCCTTGTCTACGCCATCACAATCAGAGTTCTTAATCTCGTCAGCATCAAGAGGTTTCTTCTCGGTTTCGGCTACCTGCTCGTCAAACTCCATGTCAGCCCAAGGCTTGTCTATCTTCTCGGCTTCTTCCTTGCCAAGCTCCTCGCCTATTATCTTGCGTCTCTCAACCAAGCCGATGCCCTTGCCTCTCAGCGTAGAGTCCATCAGGCCCTTCAGCTTGTCTGTCAAACGCTTCACCTCGCTCGCGTCGCCACTCTTCTTTGCCTCCGCAAGCTCAGCACGCGCCTTCGTTATCTGCTCGTCCTTGAACAGCTCCGCCGCCTTCCGCATCCCATCCAAAGGATTCGCCTTAGGTTCCTTGCCGTCACCCACAGGCTTAGCACCCTCAGACTTCTCCCCAGGCTGTTCCCCAGGCTTAGTAAGGCCCAGTGAGGCTTCGGAAGGCTTATCACTTTTCGCCTCCTCAGCCTTGTCTACTTCTCGCTGTCCTTCATTATTTCTCGAGCCTTTGTCAGTGCTGCCCAATCCGACATTTCCGGATTCTCCTTCTGTATTTTCGTCATGAGTTCCGCTGTCTTTCTTGGCAGGTCTAACATCGATATTCTCCCCTTGTCCCGTATTTCCACGTGAACCAAGTCCTTCTCCTTCTGTCGGTTCGTTTCCTCCTCGCGCTTGCGGTTCAGTTCCCTCAGAGCTGCCAGCATCGCCATTTCCTTCTTTGCTTGAATGTCTTGTTTCATAGTCTTCCCAGTTTCTAAGTTTCAAAAATTCGTTTACAAAATCCTCCTTCGTTGGTCTCTCGCCGAACATTTCCGTCTGATTAGCGTCCGCATAAGGAGCAGCATTTCTGTTATATGCCATCATCAGCTCGCGGAAGTCCTCAACCTTGCCCTCCAGAGCAAGAGCGATAGCCTGCGAGATAGGGTCAAATCTGTCAGCAGCGTTCTCGCCAAACATAGCAGGAGTTCGCAAGTATGCGTCCACACCGCTTCCGCCTTGACGTGCCTCGTACAACAGCTGCACAGCCTGGTCTATCTCCTTCATCAGGGCATAGTCGCCAAGCTTCATATTGTCCGTCACGGCACGTATGCCGTTCAGAGCCTTAGTTTTCAGCATAGCGTCTGCACCCATCATGCGGATAGTGTTCTCCGAGAATACGCTACCCAATAGCAGGTTCTTCACGAAGTCCTTGCCCGAAGCCGAAAGCTTGTTCTCGCCCTCACGCAATCCGGCCACCTCGTTCAGGCCAATCACGCCCTTATCTACCAAACGTGTCAACAAAGAATTTATTGCCGACGGATTGTTAAAGAAAGCATCAAGACTACCGCTTCCTTCAATCTCCGACACAATAGCGCCAATCTCGTCAGTCGAAAGCTTCTTCGAGTTAGCCACAGCCTGCTGAGTATTACCCTGCGCTTTCTTCTCGTTCTTGTTGAACTTGGCGAAGGTAGCCGTGTTATACTTCATCGGCTCGTCACTCACAAGCACCAGTCGCGGATGCTTTATTCCGCTCTGCTCTATCTGCTCCGCCGTGAAGCCGTAGTTCTCTGCATTCTCCTTCAACGCTTCAAGATAAGCGCCGTCGGTTCCGTCCTTGGCTGCCTTCTGTCCTGCCATCGTTCTGCCGTTACCGTCAACAACAATGCCGTCAGATGTCACAACCGGCACCTGGTCTACTGCCTGTCCGTCATACTTCATGGCTATCATATCCGTTACCAGCTGAGCCTGCTTGTCATTCTCATAGTCACGGTCGTTGATAGTCCTGCCTTCCTCGTTCACGGGGAAACCCTCGCTCTTCTTATATCCGTCGTTGGCATTATGCGAAGGTGTCAGGCTGTCTGCCTCGACAATCTCGTAGTGTCCTTTCAGTTTGGTTCCGTCAGCCAATGTACGTGTGCGCTTATTACCCACAACGCGCAAGCCACTCTCGAACTTCTCCCGAGCAACCCCTACATTACCTACTTCACCTACCGAACCTACACCACCTACCGAACTTACTTTCTCCATTCCAGCCTTGACCTTCTTCTCAGTCATAGCCTTCTTGATGTTGGTATATAGCTCCAGTTCTGCTTTGGCTGCCTCAATAGCAATCTTCTTCTGAGCCTCAGCCTCCTTGGCGTCGTTCAAGTCGCCCGTGTAGTCCACCTTTATCTTCTCGGCGTCCTTCAGCGTCTTCTCGGCTCGCTTTATCTGTCCGTCTACAGCAGCCTCAGCATTCTCGCCAAACTGCGAAGACATCCACTCCGCACCCTGCTCAGGACTCATCTGCGAGTAGTCAGCAGTCTCACGACCTTTCGAGTCCTTCATCATCGGCACAGGCGTACCGTCCGCAAAAGTAGCAACCGGCTCCTCACCCACAGGAGTAGTCTCTTTCTCACCCACAGGCTCAGTCGGCTCAGCAGGCTCAGTAAGGCTCGGCTGTCCTTCCTCACCTCCAGACTGCATTTCAGCGTATACTGTAGAGTTCAACTCTTCCAGCTGTCGCTGATAGTCCTTCGCATACTCTTCGCTTGACGCGGTACGTTCCAGTGTCACGTCCTTTGCATGCACGAAGTCCATTTCACGGGTAGCAGGGTCATACACCGACAGCATATCACCGTCACGCACTCTGCCCTCACCGTCAAACGTCACATCACCGGCACCGACAATAAGCAGTCTGCCCTTATTGTCCTTCACGAACAACATCTGCTCGCCGTTCTGCTTCTCGCCGTTCAATTCGCCCTTATAGCTCCACTGGCCAACGTGCTTCTGAGTAGTCTCCACAATCTTGTCCTGAGTACCCTTGAACATACCTTGCGCTTTAGACAACGCATTGATATAGTCAGCAAGGGGCGCAAGCTGTTCCTGCGTCAATCCCGAGTTGAACAGTTCCATATAAATCTGCGGATTACTCATACCAGCCTTCTGCATACGCTCGAACTCCTCCTTCAGCACGTCGTTGCTGTCCATAGCTGCCTGCAAGGCATCCTCCGTCTTCGTAAGGTCACCAAGCACCTCAGACGCAGCCTCATTGTTAGGAGTCTCTGTACCCAGACCGTTCTCCTCAACAACGTCCTTGCCCTCAGTGTTCGACTGCTCTGCATGCAACGTACCAGGCATAAACTGCTCGTCCTCGTAAGCCTTTCTCAGAGCCACACAAGCGTTCTGTTCTTCATCGCTGCGTCTAAGCGGTTGCTTGTCCATTGCAGTCTTCAACTGCTCTGCAGTCATGCCGTTAGCCTCAGCTACAGCTTCAAGAGTAGCCTGTGCCGTCTTCTCGTCCTTAATCTGTGCAGCGCCATAGGCATTGCTCAGACGCTGATCCTCACGCTTCAAGTTCAGCGAGTAAATAATGGAGTTGCGCTCGTCAATGCTCTTGAAGCTGTTCTTCGACAGCAGTTCTCCATTCTTGCTGTATTCGTTCACAGAGTTTCCTTCAATACGGCAATTCTCCATCATCGGACGTGCCGAAGGAACGGTGCCCATAACCAAAGCCGAGAACTTAGCCTTTGTGTCCCAAGGAATGGTGTTGTCTGCCATTATCTCGTCGTAGGCAGTCTTCACAAACTCAGCGTCTGTGTCCTTCTCGCCTTTCCCTTTGGCTGCGGTCTTCTTTGCTCGCATCGCCCAAGATGTCAGACTCTCTTTTCTCGTCAGCGGATTGTCGTGTACGTCATATCCGTAGAGTGACTCCGTTCTCTTAGGCGCAGACGCGCTTCCGAACAGCTGTTCCTTCTCCTCGTTGGTGAAAGTATAACCGCCGAAAGCAGCTCGCTGTCCGTCCGATGTCATAAGACCATTAATGTTTCTCGCCACCATATCAAGGTAGCTTTCCTTTATGCCGTCCTTGCTCTGGCGCTTAGGCAGTCTTGCGTGTGTCAGCTTCAAGGCTACGACGTTGGCGCAAGCCTCAAGGTTACCCTCAATGCTCGTCCAGTCTGTATCGTGCCCCTCTATAGTCTTGGCCACATTGCCGCCTATGTGCATACCTATTCCTTCCATCGCCAACTGGAACGCCTTGGCTGGAATACGCTTCACGCCACTTACGTTATAGATTCCAGCTCCTACAGCACCGCCGATACCGCCCATGGTTGCCCAACTCGCGCCCTCAGACAATCCGCCCTTAGCCATCACCTTTACGGTATTGCCAATAGAAGTGTCGTCGCCAGTAGAGTAGTTCTGTACAGCTGCATTCGTCGAACCATACAGCACACCAGTAATGCCCTGACTTACCATGCCCGAACCTGCCATACGTGCTATACGACCACCTAAAGTACTGTTCGCAATCCTCGCTGTCTGTGCCACACCATTACCGAATACCTTGCCAGCTACGGCTGCACCTGCCTTGCCTGCTGCACCAAATACTGGGGCGTCCGCAACAAAGCCCAATGTGCCTCGTGCCACTCTCGCGGCCATACCAGGATTTACATCAGGGTTCTCCCCATTATCCGTCATAGCCATACCCTGCTGAGCGTATTGTCTCTGCTTCTTCGATGTCATGCCCATAGACATGATAGTGCCAAGCATCGACTCGTTTACTCCACGAAGAATGTATTCTGCCGTGCTCTTCGGCATACTACGGCTCAACTCGCTCTTGTCAAAGTCTGCCGCCAATTTCGCTTGCAGTCCCGGTATGAGGCTCTTTTCTACGTACTCCTCTGGGCTGATGCCGTAGGCTGCTGCCTTCAGCCCTATCTCCTCCTGCATCTTCGGCTGTGACAGGACTTTTGCAATGTCCGCATTTGCCTTTTCTTGCAGATGCTTCAAGAGCTTGTCGGGGTCAAGAGCCTCATTATACGCCGTTCCTGCTGCCATATAAGCAAATGGAGACGCCTTGCTTAACGCCGACTCTGCTGCTGCACCTTTCGCTGTTGCCGTCTTGAACTCATTAAGTATATTGTCCGACACATAGTCGTCAAGGTGTTTGTTGGCAAACTCCAAACCGCTCTCTGCCAATTGGCGCTCTGCCTGCTCTTGGGTGTTTATAACGTGGCTGTTTATATCTGCGTCTCCAGTATCCACAACAGGAGTTTTCAGACGTGCTTCCTTTTCGCGCAATGGCTTCATCACGTCTTTACCTGCCTCACGACCAGCCTGCTCTATTCGTCTTTCGAGCGTCTGCTGCTCTCTGTGTGTCCTGCCAACCATCTGTTTCACAGCACCCGGCTTAGTGTAGTCTATGGGCATCTGCTCTTCGTCGCGCTTTCTCAAAGCGTCAGACTCCCTAAGGCCCTTCACAAGCTCGCTCTCCTTGCCACCTTCACCTCCCCACTTCTCCTGCGCAACACTCTGTGCTGCCTTACCCAATGCCGAGGTATAGAATTTTTCACTTTTCACTTTTCCCTTTTCTCTTCTCACCGTCTGTCCCGTAAACAGATGCGCACCGAAGTCACCGACCCTGCCCGCATCCTTCACGTCAACATCGCCTCTACGTCCCGTCTTGCGGTCTATCACCTCCATACGGGCACCGGGGAAAGCCTTTGCAAAACCCTCCCTGTCATTGTCAAACGCTGCCTTGTTCACAGTATGTCTGTTTCCCTTGGCATCCTTGAAATAATAATATCTATTATCTGGCATATCCTTATTAATGTTTAATCGTTACTTTACATACTGGCTCCAGTCCGTGCCCTTACCTTTGTTCGCAGGCTTGCTCTGAGTCTTCGGCTTGCTGCCCGAACCCTGCCATCTGATAGGACTCGCGCCCTTGCGCTGTTCCCTTATCTGTTTTGCCTGGCTCTTAGATACCGTCTTCGTCACATTGCGCACCTTCTTCTTGCCCGAAGTGTTCACGCCACGCTGAGCCGTCTCACTCGTCCTCACGTCAGTATAACCGAAGCCGTCCTTGAACGTCTTTCTAAGAGCGTCACCCTTGTTCGAGCTGTCAAGCAGACCATAACTGATGGCACCCTGCATAATCTTACGGACTTGCGACATGTTCGGCTTCACCACCGTGCCGTCACTTGCAGTATAGCCGTTCAACGCAAGTTCCAGTTCACGCTGCTTCTGAGGAGTAATCATGCCCATACGGTGCATTTCAGTCCAAGCCTGAGCCTCCTGCTGAGCAGTAAGCTGTTTCTTGCTCGCCAATCTTCCGTATGGAGTGGCATATCCATAGCCACCGCCAACACCGCCACTACTACCGCTTCCAGTACCTCCCGAGCCTCCAGCCATACGAGCCTCCTTAGCCCTTGCCAAAGCCAGCCTGCTCGCACTGATACCTTCCTGAGCCTTGTTATGACGTTTCGTCTCACCAAGTCTTTCGCCCGACAATTTCAAGTTGCCCTCCTGAATGCCAAGCATACCCTTGCGATACTCGTTCATGTCCTTGGCATTCTGTTCTGCACGCTCGCCAGCCTTCTGTTTCAGCTCAATGTTCATAGCCTTATAAGCCCTGTCCGCATCAGCGGCATTCTGCTTCAACTGCAAGTTAGCGTTCTTATAAGCAGCGTCAGCCTCAGCAGCAGCCTGACGGGCACGCTCGTTCTTCCTCTGCTGCAGACCGCTCTGCAATCCCTCCACAGGATTGTTAAACCGCTGCAAAGGCGCACCCTTCGAAGTGTTATAGATGTTGCCCATGTGTCTAATAGCGTCAGCAAGCGTTGCTATGCGCATCTTGTTACGAGTCATGCGCTCGTCATATTCATCAGCACTCTCACCGCTCCTGATGCCGGGACGCTTCTTAATCAAACCGCCAAGCCAGCCAAAGAAACCGCCATCCTTCTTTGTGTCGTCCTTCTGAAACGAAGGGGCATTCTGCACTACAGGAACGTTAGCAGTACTGCCACCGACACCCAAAGGCTTCTGGTCACTCAACGCCATAGCAGTAGGCATACTTCCCGACAGCTGACCCGCAGGCCCGAACCTGCCAACAATACCATTACCAGCAAAAGCATTGAACGGCGCAGCCCCAGTAATGGATTCTTCACTCTTCACTCTTCCCTCTTCACTTCCTACCATAAGCTGCAATATGTTTCTTTATAAGGTCACAAGCACTGTCAATCTGCTTGATGAAAGCCTCAGCCTTGTTCGCACGCTTATACTGAAAAGCAACCTCTTCATCAAGTATATCAACGTCCTCACGCAAACGGGCAACACGCCTGGCGTTATTCTTCTTTATCTTGCCAATCACCTTGTCCTTGTAAATCAAGGCATTCTCAGCCGACTTCAAGCACTGCTCAAACCAGTCACGTTCTTTTGTCACGCCAGCAAGAGCAGACTTCAGACGCTTAATCTCAGCCTCCTGCTCGTCAATGAGCGAATCCCTCAACAGACCGGCTGCTTCCATCACGCGATTAATATCTGCCTTGCTCGGCTCAGGACAAACAACTCTCTTATTCTTTCTTTTCGACATAATCAATCAACATTTAACATTCAACATTCAACACTCGATTACACTCCCGTCACGTTCTTCAACTTCGTGCTGAGATAATCATTAGGATTAAGCTTCGGACTCTTCTTGCCCTTTCCGACACCGTCCAACAGCGAGGCTGCACTCATCAAAGCATTGCTCATGTTCTGACCTGCATCACTCGCATTCTGTGCCTGCTGATTGTAAGCGTCCTCGCGCTCCTTCGAAAAGCCCATCTGATTCTGCATGTGCTGAGCGGATATACTCTCCTTCTTCGCACTGTCACGAGCACCGATATTGGCAATAGTGTCACCCATCGTTCGGTTAGCCGCCTCCTTCGCCATAGCTGTACTCGCAGCCGTACCTCCTGCAACAGCTGCTACACCGTCCGCCTTACGGATATAATTGTCCTGCACCTCCTGGGCACGACGCAACAGGTTCTGACCTGCCTTAGTGTCCAAGTAGTCCGTGTTGTAAGCCTTATCATACCAAGCCTTCTCAGCATTCGCACGATACTGACGCTCCCTCGCTGCCTTCTTGGCTGCACGGCGAGCCTTGGCTCCACCAAACAAACTGCCCGCTACACTGCCTGCCAAACTCGCAGCAGCAGCTATCCACTGAGGATTGTTCGCTCCTGAAATCTCACTAATGCCCAACGGCAAACTGAAAAATCTATTCAATTCAAACATATCTGTAACTTTTAATTTAATCAATCAACAAAAAAACTACTGCATATACCCAACACGCTAAGACTGTAAACACCAATGACCTCCTTTTACAGGAGTACCTTTCTGGCGGAAACAACAATGACACCCTATCAGCGGAGTACCTTTTCCAGGGAAATTTGGACGAGATAGACAACACGACATTTACACCTATGCTTTTATCTACTATAATTTGTCCGCAGTACCTAAGGGGGGTGGGGGTCTGTGGTCGTCTTCGTGTGTGCCCTCATCATCCCTGCCGTTCCCATCATCGCCCACCGTCACAGCTCTAAGCATCGCCATCCTATAATCCTCACCCCTTACACGTATCGTCACACGGTAGAGAATCAGCGTCACATCATCACATCGTCATACGTCCTTAGCTCTTATAGAGAGCACAAACAGCACAAAATGTATTACTTATGTATTACTCACATCGTTGTTTGTGCTGCAACTCGCTGTATATCAACGCTTTGTGCTCGCTGTATATGACCCCAAAAGGGTCACAAGTCCTTTTGCATCGTCATTTGGAGGACATCTTGGACAGACCTTGGACACGTCTTGGACACTTCGGCATTGGACGCAAACAAGCAAACATCCGCCCTTTTATCCGCCCTTTGGACGCTTAGATCACGAACGAGTCTTGCAACCGCAAATATACGCCCTATTTCGTCTCGTAATGCCGTTTTTCGTCACTCGCCCAAATCGCCAAAATCTCACAAATCCCTTTGTCGGGGCTTCAGTGCAAAAAATACGACATTTAGAACAATCTCTTTGGTCTAACCCCCGTAATTTTTGAGACCGAGGTCTAATTTAGTTCCGAAATAGAACAATTTAAAAGCATAGAAATGTACGCACGATAAAGTGGTTTTGTCACAAAAATCACGAAAAATGATGACAAAAGCTATGACACAGAGCGCGCGAAAGTCTGTAAAAACGCCCTGCAAGTCGGAAAATCACGAAAAAACCACAAAAACACGCCTTATACGCTCTCAATCTGCGCACAAAGCATCTCACACGCATAAACACAAAAAAGCCACTCCGTGAGGATAGAGTGACTTATATACATATATAGAGAGAGGGAAGGTGTTTGTCTCTCTCTATGGGGAATGAAGAACAATGGGGAGATAAGGGAGGCTGCGCCTCCCAAGGGCTGACGCCCTGCCCTCTGCTGAAGCTACCGCCACTACCACAAGGCGTTGACAATCCATTTACCGAGCATGTACATGACAACGAAGGATACGGCGGAAACGATAAAGACAAAGGCACGTATCAATAATTCATTTACTTTCTTTTTCATTTTGTAATACTTTTTATTTCTTCAACAATATTATTGAACTCTTCGAGATTATCGGCAGTATAGTGGATGCCCTTGAAGCGAATGAAAGCTACAAAGTCGCTATTTGTCTTCTGAGGAATGTTGACTTCTTCGGGCGAAGCAAATAGTTGCCATATAGGCACATCAAGAGCAGACGCAATCTTTTCAAGCGAAGCCGTTGTTAAAGATTCTGCTTTCAACATTTGTCCTATTGCTTGTTTGCTAACGCCCATTCTTTCCCCTAATGACACATTAGTAAAGCCTTTACTTGTCATTATTTCTTTTATTCTTGTACTCATGTAAATAATATGCTTTATGTTAACTACTGCAAATATACAAATTAAATATGGTCGGTAAAGAGACAACTTTACTAAAGAGTGTTAAAGAAAAGCATTTTCTTTACTAAAAACTTGCATTGGTAAAGTATTTGGTTTACCTTTGCAAGCGTAATCAAGAAACAAACATTAATAACAATTTAAATACATACGATTATGAGACAAGGATTTTTTGAATGCGAAAAGCATAATAGTTATTGGCGCAGAAAAGCTATAGAAGCCATGCCTTATGCGAGTAAAATAGTTCCAGTTGTAGGCGGCTACAAGGGTTTCGAATCATGGGATGATTACGAAATGTGGAAAAATCAAAAATAATAATTTAAACACATACGTTATGAAGAAGAATTGTAAATGTTATCTCTTCAGAGTGAACTTCGGCTCAACAATATTCTATCACGAACTGACACCCGAGGAAGCACGACAGAAGATGCACGAGTACGCAAGGAAATATCATCAAGTATCAGTCCATATACTCAAGAATCCGTCCTTCTGCCTTGTGGGAGTTGAAGAGAAAGACAGAGTGTCAATCGACGCTTTTTAGAATTATTATCCGTGAGCGACAGGCGCACATCACGTTCGAGACGTGACACGGAACTAATATTAATCATTTAAAAACATACAATTATGGAGAAGTACGATTATTTATCAGCAGTGACAGCAGATGTGAAGGACTACATCAACGACAACGTGGACTTCGCAGACTATGAGAATGCCGACGAACTCAAAGATAAACTACAGGATGAGCTTTGGACGGTTGACAGAGTGACAGGCAACGGCAGCGGTAGTTACACATTCAACGCTTGGAAAGCAGAAGAGAACATTTGCCACAATTCCGAACTAATCGCAGAAGTAGAAGAAGAATGGGGCACACTGAAAAGAGACGACCCAGAGGGCATTGACGTTGCAATACGCTGTTATCTCTTACCGCAAGCAATAGACGCAGCTGTAGATGAACTTTGGGAAGATAAGGAAGACTAACAGAAGATAAGGAGGGGCGCTGCCCCTCCAATACCACCCCCCAAGCCGTGACCGAAAGAAAGGCAAGCGGAGCGAGACCGCACACGGCACAAGACTACGTAGAATGTTGGTATAGATTTGCGGTTAGAAGTTACCTTTGAGCCATCCAACTGAAAAAATGACTGAAAGCGGAAATCGAGAGGTGTCTCTAAACACAGTCGGAAAGGGGACTATATCCCACCGCCAAACCTTAGTGAAGACGTAAAATCATAAGGCGTGAGCAATACACGTAAAAAGACGTAGGCAACGACCATTGCCACCGCAAAGTAAAGCCGTAAAAACATTCGAGGATGATACAATCCTAAGAGGAAGGAGAACCGCTTGAATGTCAAAAACCCGACATCTGCTCACAATGTCGTTAATTTGGTCGTGTGAGGATGGGGTGTTAGTCATCTAAAATAACGAAGCACGTTGAAGACAACGTTAAGAGAAGATGGCAACTTCGACAGCCGGAAGCCGTGCAGAGTAAAGGTTCTCACGTGGTTCAAGTCCACACACGGCACATATTAACAATATGTTTAATCTAAAACATTACAGCTATGACAACAGATTTATGGGTAGTATTACTAATATTCTCGATGGTAGTCAACTACGTGTCGGGAATATATGTAGGCAGACATTGGGACGAATGGGGCAATGAGTAAATCCAAAGATAAGGGGGCTGACGCCCCCAAACCCGTCAAGGTGAAGACAAGAAAGGTATTGCTCAGCGTTCCCGATGCAGCATTGCTGAGGCTGATGTTGGACGAATACGAAGAAATCCTCACAAGAGAGCTTCGTAAAAAGACATCAACAAAGAAAACAAAGGAATGCGCAGAGGTCAATATCAAGATTATTAACGACTTAAAACAAAAGATTTTTAGACTATGAACAAGTTATTAGTAGCAGCATTGATAGCAAGCACAGCACTTGCAGCAGTAGCAACAAAGAAAGCGACAGACGCAGAGTACAACAGAGCACAGATTAAAGAAGACGTGCGCTTGCTGATGAACGACATCGAAGAGTACGGAGACATCGACACATACACAGGCTCAGACCACTTCGAACGTCTCTATGAATGGTCTCATAATATTAAAAATGGAAGACATGATAGAAGAAGTAACGATTAACGGCACGTCCTTTTATGTCGGACTCACCGATGTGTATGGCGGCAAAGTGTGGTTCTACTGCAAGTGGTATCAAGACCGCCGACCGTTAACACGCAGGTTTTGGACAAAGAAAGAGCTTGAAAATCACCTCCGCACAATTGATAACAAAATAATCAAGCGTGAAGTACTTGCATTATTGCACAAGATACACGGCAGAGCAGTTTGTTACGCACGATGAAACAATCATCCGTTGGGGAAAAGAAACCATTTCGGAGCGACACCGACAACGGAACTATTAACATTAAAAACAATACAATTATGGCAACATTAACTCTCTCTACATGGTTCGTGAATGGACAAAAGCAGGACACTCGCACAACAATCACTTACGAAATATCCTATACCGATACACATATAATTGTCAATGGGCACAAGATGAAAGTGAAAGAAGACTACGTGTATGTATACAAGCTACAGAAGACGCAAATACGAGCTATAGACGGAGCGGAAGGCTTATTCAATTTCCTCACAAAGGAAGCAATGCGCAGCGATATAAAGTTGTTGTGTGAATACATTGTCGCACATGGCAAACAATAATCCTCTTCATCCGTGAGCGACAGGCGCACATCGGGTTCGAGACCCGACACGGAACTATTAACATTTAAAATAAATAATATGAAGACAAGCATTATCCCCTGTCCTATCAACGAGAAGGACTTATGTAGCGACACCCTATTTGACGGTCTATTTGATAATAGTCAGTATGTGGAGCGAGGAAACAGATATGTCGGTTTTATCTGCGACAATGTCGCTAAGGTGGAGTATGACAATAACTTCGTTCATATTTCATTCGAAAGCACAATACACGACAGGGAAACCAAGCAAATCGAAGAATGGGCACGTGAGATAGAAGACAGCTACAACGAAAATCTGATAGACGAAGATGTTCGGTTAAATGTACGCTTTAAAGTCTTTGCGAAGTCTTGCGATACATACTTCGAATATATCATCAACGAGAAGTAACCCCACAGGCTGAATGTGGTACAAGCCACTCCACTTCGATGCGAGGTCGAAGCAGCCACCAACATTAATTTAAAACATACGAATATGAAGTACACAGTAGTAATTGTCGAAACTCTCTCACGAAAGATAGAGGTCGACGCAGCAGACGCACAACAGGCGAAGCAGATAATAGCCGAGCAGTACAACAACGAACAGATAGTGTTGTCAGCAGATGATTTTTACGGATATGAAATCGAGACACTATGACAAGCTATCAGCACCTCTACAATACCATCATGAGCCGACCGCTCACAGATGACACCTACAGCGAGCGAGCCTACAGCGTGTTGCATGCAGCATACCCACAGGCGAACCTCGCACAGATAAACGAAGCAGCCACTACAGATTGGTGCAATTCTTTGTCTGACGAGCAGAATATAAACAATTGTAAATACTTAGCAATATGACAAGAAAAGAAATCTACAAGTCACGCTTCCGTTCACTTAACACGGCTGAGAAGAAACGTATTCTCAGCCGACTTTTCCCCGACGGCTACATCGAAAGCAAGGACAATATCCCCGACGAACAGACCTTTGCGGGCTACACCGAAGACTTCGGACTCATCGAAGTCAGATTTTCCCTGTTCGACAGCCGTATAGACATATCTCGTGAGTTCGAAACCGAAAGGGAAAAATGGCTGTTCATCAACGACATCACAAACAGGGCACTCGCCAAGAACAATGTCTATACCAAGCAAGTGCAGAAATTTCCGTTCGACAACGACTCCTGCTACTTCGTAGCGGACATGAACGACCACAAGTTCTTCATCGGACTAAACCAAAACAAGCCACAAGCAATTTAGATTAATACAACTATGAAAAAGAAATTCACATTCCATTTCCCTATGACAGGTGAAACTATCACACGAGAACTCAACCTCCTCGCAGTCAAGGACGCTACAATCAAGTATCTCCGCAAGCAGTCAGAGGTACGAGGCGACATCTGCCTTGTGTCCGACGAACGAGAAGAAATCGTCGCAATGGCGCATATAGATGAGCACATGCACGTCAAGTTCTTCACCGAAGACGACAGCGTGTCTGACATTAAAGCCTTTGGCGATATTTCTCCCGAGTTTAATTCGGCTCGTTAGATAAATTTTATTAACTTTGCAGAAAACCTAATCAGCCCTCGACATCACGGTCAAGTCATCAGAAATGAAAAAGGTGAGATTATTCAACTATTACAACAACGGTAGCAATAGCAAGGTAAACGTTTACTTTGAGGACGGAACAGAATGGCATAGAACAGTACAATCTTACGATGTCGTGCAGCTTGCACATCAAGGTGAGCCATACTTGGAAATTCTATTTAAAAAATACAAAGACTCTCAGCCTAAGCCGGAGTTTCTAAAATTACACGTAAATAAACAATTTGAAACTTTATAAATCTTATATTAGACCTTTCAGCCCTCGACATCACGGTTAAGTCAATATTTATGAAACTATCATCACATCCAGGAGAAATCCTCAACCGACGCACAGTTTATTACGTCACTGTATACGGAAAAGAGCACAACATCCTCTGCTTCCTTAGCGGACCAATGTCATTCGTCGCCAACCGTCCAGACGCAGCCCTGTTCGAAACAAAAGAAGAAGCCGAAGATTTGATAAAGCAAGCCGAAGCCAACGGCTTGTGTGCCATTATCGGAGGCGTGTCAAATATGAAGGTATCATCCGATGTTCAGTATCTCACTTGTCAGTGGAAGTTTTAAAACACAAAAAAGCCCCGACCTAAGCCGGGGCTACCACAGACCATTACAGTCTGACATCTACGATAGTAGAAATTTGCTCTTTAAGAGCGTTTCAATCCACAATCCTTACGGATTGACCGTCAACGGAAGGGATATTTTGATTTCAATTCCATAAAGGTACGATTAAAAGTCTTCCGAAGACGTTGCAAATATAGCTAATTTCTACGTATATCCGTAAAATATTATATAAACATTAACACATTTAACAAATCAAAACAAGTGTATGAAGAAACAAGACTGGGCAGTTCTGATAATCATCATACTTGCCGTTTTTATTTCATGCTGACATTATGAAGTCAATCATAGTAATATACGACGACCTCTTCGAACTCGACCGCACGGAAGTCTCCTATCAAGGCGAGACACAGCTAAAGACAATCATCAAGTCGCTCATGGCTGACTATCCCGAGAGCGAGAAAGCCGAGGTCTACAACAAGGTGACGCAGAACCTCATCCTTGCCTATCGACGTGACAGCAAAGGCAACCTCATTGAGATAGAGCGTTATATCCACAAGCGAGCCGTCAGCCACGCTCCACGCAACACCGTCAAGCAATACACGCAGCGCATGACGTTTTGGATGGAGCCAGCTGTCTACGAGCGACTTGATGCGTTAAGGGGCAAGCGAGCCAAGTATGTACGTGATGCAGTAGTCGAAAAGCTGGAGCGAGACGGCAACTCCATTCCTCCCGACCCACACGCCAAGGATGAAGGGCATCCCGACCGACGCTATCACCGAATGTTCAAGAACCTCCCTCAGAGCGTCCGCACATACAACGCTCGTGAAACCTACCGCTCACCGCTCACCATAACCAAGACCCCCGAAAACCTTTGGCGAGTATCTTATGGCGAGTACACAACACAGCAAGGCGCACCGTCCGTCGAACACAAAGACCTCCTTTCGGCTCTCGAATGGCTCGACAAATGGATTAAAGACTACGGCAACAAATGGGTTGTCGGCAAAGTTATCAAAAAGAATGAAGGGATATAATCCTTTCATTCTTTTTTTTGCTTTAAATCAATAAAAACGTACATTTGTTTATAAAATCTTTATAAACGCTTACACTTTGTACTTATTTTCGCTATCTTTACGTTTTTACTAAAATATAGGCTTATGAAAACTACATCAGCAACAAGCGTCAGCCCAACACTCAACCGCTCGATATTCTTCTTCTACGAGAAGACTCTGCGCTATGTGCCTATCGTCCTCATGCTATGCCACTGGTATGGTGTCTGTAGTTTCCACGACAATCCACGTGAGATAGTCATAGACATTCGTGAGAACGAGGAATGTATCGCCTACCTCTATTTCATGGTCTACATCTTCCCTGTAGTATTCATGCTCCCTGCAAGCCATTTCTTCAAGCTATGTTGGATATGGCGCATACCGTTCGTCTATATCATCGGCACCAATGCTATTCGCATATACTACCGCTCTTGGCTCATAAGCAACGAAATGTACGATGCCGACTTTATCCTCATAATCATGACCTTGGCTCTGTATGCCTGTGCCTTCGTGCAGATGATATGTCGCAGTTTCCGTCACAAATAAAACGTCTGACACTAAAACCAAATAACTATGAATGTACGAAACTTACTCGCTGACGCTTTCACGAGCGCAGCAGCACGCCTCCGCAACAACTCTTGCGGAATGACCGAACAGGAAATGGAACATGCTCTTCACAAGATGCTCTATCTCCTCGACAACGACCATCACTTCAACGAAGCTGATGCACGAGCAGCCATCGCCCGAATGTACTATTTCAGCGACGACACACACAAATGCTATGCACCGTTCTTTCCCTACGAGGATATACGTGCGGCTTACGACAAGATGCTGCTCACATTGCCCGACGATTACAATTTTTGGGACTTCTGCGTCACGGTCAATCTCATGTACTCCAATCACATCGAAACCCTCCGCTCGTGGTTCCGTGACCGTAGCCGGCTGTTGCAGAAGTCGTGCGAGTTAGCACGCAGCTTCCTACAGGACGAAGACACCGACCATCCATCTGACAAGATATGGTGGTACGTCAATTCCTAAAGACACCAAAAGCGGATAGGGCAGGATTCATTCCTCTCTATCCGCTTTTGCGTCAATCGTCAATGTATTTCTCTATCACCTCGGGATTATACTCAGCGCCATATCCGCAGGCCTCCTCATACATCTTGAAGTCAGCCAGTTTCCTGCTTATGATGTCCGCAGCCAACACGCAGTTGCTGTCTTTGTTGCAGTCAATGTCTCCGCCACTGCATTTCAGTACCCTCCTCACAGCTTTCTCCCAGTTCTTCGCAACATCTTCGAACGAACTTTCCTTCGAAAACAGCAGACTCATATCCACCTTTGTCTTCTCGGATCCGTCGGCTATGTACTTTCTGAACGTCGACAAAGCAAGGTCGTTCATCGTCAAGGCAGTCAGCAGATGTGCCTTCAGCAGATGCTCCGTGTCATTATGCCTCATCAGCACCGCATCGTAGCTCCACCTCAGCTTCTGTACGTGCATCTTCATTTTCTCCGCAACGTCGTCCGATATGTCGAGCCACATCTGATACCTGTCCCGCAGCTGCGCCTTCATCTTCGAGTTCCACGTGTCGTATGCAGCAAGAGCCTTGTTCACGTCTCTTTTCACCTCATGCTTCCAGTGCTTTGTCTCCTCCAGCATCACCTTAGCGTCGAGCATCGAACTTTGTGCCAGGTTATATACCGAGCCGATGATGATATAGTACAGCGAGCACTGGTCGTTCACTGCATCCATCGTCCGTTTCATCACGTCAGGATGCACGGCAAGCAGGTTTCTATTCTGCCTTACCAGACTTCTTCTTATATTCATGACACTTTGCTTTAAGGTTCATTTCCATTATACACTCTTCTTCCATTATCCGCTTGGCGCTCTCAAATGAAAGCCTCTTCAAGTCACACTTACAAGGCTCGAAAGTCCCTCTCACGGTCTCCACGTATTCTATCAGATAAGTTCTGCGTACGTATCTGTCTGGCAACTTGAAAATCCAAAACCTTTTGCCTTCCACTCTCGTTATCTCGCCACACACACAAATATGTGCCTTCATACCTCCCTTTGTGCGTACGTCTGTAACGGTACGCTGTGTTCTGTATATTATAGTCCTTGCCATATTGTTTATTCTTTAATGTTAAACCTTGAGCAGCGGAAGTAAGTCCTATAAGGGACAAACTCCCCCTTGCTCCTTTCCTCTTCCATGCGTCTTTTGTAGAGCATGGTCAGCTCACGACTCGCTTCCCGGTCTGACAGATTGCCGTTATAGACATTCCATTTTCCGTCGAATGATGAGGGCACATTCTCATTACTATTCCCTTCCTTAACGCTTTGTCGGGCTATTGCCGTTCCAACATCTTGTGTAGCATGTTTCTTTTTATCTCCATTAGTTTTGCCTCAACAGCACTCGACACTTTCTGTGTATATTGAGGCAGTCGTCGCAAAGCTGCATTCAAACGTTGGTCTAACCTCCAAACTCCTGTTGGTACGTATTTCATCTGAGAACCATAGCGGTTCCAGTGACTTGTCCAATACGGATGATACTTAAATCTACTGTGAGTGTCGCAATTTCTACAATAGAAACAATAAGTAGCACTCGCCTTAATTATCTTCTTTGCTAATCTTGATTTCATATTCTTTTCCTTCTTTCGCTTTATTGTCGAATACGTTGCCGAAAACTTTCCAGCACAATAGCCGTCCACAGTCAACATGAATTATGATAGAAGTAGTTACAGTATTATCCACAGAACGAAGACAGAACGAACCATGCTTGAAAACGACAACACAAGCGTATTTTTCGTTAACAATTATACCGTTATCACACACAACAATATCACCTTCGTAGACCTCATTCCCCTTAGAGTCTTTAAGGTTCGTAAACTGCCCTACAGTCTCTGGTCAACCTCATACCCACCGACCATAGTTCGAGGCGTTAGACCAGTGGTTGTGACCTTTTGGTTGTGAACCAAGTCTCCATATCGCCAAGCGTCTGTGAAGACATCTTTGCCACGAAATTTGATTGTTCTCATAATGTTTTGTTTTTTGTAAGTTTTGTATGTTTAGTAGGGGTAGTAGGATTCATATTGTTATTCTTCTTCAAGTTTTACAGGTTCATCTTCCCATGTAAGTATTCTACCAATAATCTTTTTAATAGTACCTTTTGGTAGTTCTACTACGTTTACATCGAAGTTATTTTCACAACTTACAGACCAAGCTCCAAGCGGCCAAATTCTACAAGGTTTAGAAGCTGATACATATTCTTTACCACTTTCATCTACTGCTAACCATGCCATAATTATATCTTTTTAAGTTTTATCTTTATTGCCTTCAAATTTCTTTCACCTCCATCCCAGAAGCATGAACGTCTAAGATAGAAAGGTTGACCTTTAAGCCAAGGGAACTTATTATAAAAAGCCTTCCATTTAGCCCTTCCTGCCTTCAAAGAAGGCACTTCAATACAGCTTCTAATATAGCAGCTACCAAAGACTAACGTATTATCACAAACGTTTTTATCCATAATTATTCCTCCTTTATGCCGAAGGGCGTGCCGTCAGCGAATGTGCAAGTTTTCAATGTTGCATTGAAATCGTCACCTTTATTTACATGCCAAACTTGTTCATATCCTTCGTCTGTTTTCACCCACCCGAACGGTTGGTGCTTGAGCATTTCCTGCCAGCATTCTTCTGCATCCTTGAATGGGCGGTACTTGGATTCTGGCTTGATGCGATAGTCGCATGTATGAGGATTGAATGCAGGAAGGACTGTTTCTTGCCACTCGACATCGTACCTACCTTTTGGCCGTTTCTCTATCTTTTTACCGTCAACATATCCCTGTATGATAGGCAGAAGGTCTTTCGCTTGCTGTCTGTTCATTGTATTATCTCCTTATTATTTTGGTTCATATAACTCACAGAACTTCCTCTGTTTGCCAACTCTAATGTGTCTTTTATTGCAATAGTAGAGGAACTTCTTCATGTCCTTTCTTCTATAAATACAAGTTTTGCACTTTAGTGTCATTCTCTTTCTATTTATTCTCTCCCTGCTGTCACCAGGGAGAGAAATGATTACTCTGTTACACCGTAGGCTTCGGGCAACTTGCGGATAATGTCTGAGCCGTAACTATCCTTTGTTAATTCGACAAACTCACGAACTGTAGTGCTACCATCGAGGCTGATGCCTTTGTCTTCACAGAAGCTCTCACGTCCCATTCGGCATGACCCTGTAAGCACATGATGATAAGCGAAGAGGTCACGATTTGGATAAGGCGTGTCATACTCGGGGAATTTCTTACGGAATGCCTCGATGCGCTCTTCTTCGGTACTGCCGTCATAGAGCTTCTCTTGCAGGGAAGAAAAAGCGTCATGTAGGGTGCTGCCGTGGGCGAACTTATTCTGCTCCTTGACAATATAGCATGGCTTCTGAGTCAAATCACTTTGCAAGATATAACCCTGTGCAATGTTTCCACGAACGGACTTGATGATTGTCGGCACATCGTCTACCATATAAACAGTATCGCCGTTTATTTCTTTTACGCCATCGCCATAGCCATAGCCAGAGCCATCGCCAGAGCCATAGCCATCGCCATCGCCAGAGCCAGAGCCATAGCCATCGCCATAGCCATAGCCAGAGCCATCGCCAGAGCCAGAGCCAGAGCCATAGCCATAGCCAGAGCCATCGCCAGAGCCAGAGCCATAGCCAGAGCCAGAGCCAGAGCCAGAGCCAGAGCCAAGGCTTAAAAAAGCCTTGATGCGGTCTTCTAACGTTTCCATTCTCTTACCTCCTCTATTGACTTGATTGCCTTGTCTGTACAAGGGATTATCTCGATTGCGTCGAGTATCGTAATACTATCAACCGTGACAGTGAATTTACATTCTCTTGGAATAGTCGTACCATCCTTGGCAAGCTGTGATAATGAAGCCGCACCATCCCAATACCATAGGCGACGAGCGTTGTGCAACGTCACTTCTCTGCCATTCTGTGCTACAAGTGTTCCGAACTCTACTCCGCTGCGGTCGCCACGGATAATTACTTTCTTACCAATGTTTGTTTCCATTGTTTCTTTGTTTTAAAAAAATTGTTAGATTTGGTTTATATCTTTAGATTAGCATCCAAGCCCAGTGCCCAAAGTATGTGCTGAAGTTCGTGGACGTACTTTATCCTGTGTATGGTTTCACCTTTAAAAGTAACATACACCCATTCACTATTAGGAGTACAGATAACTTCGATGTTGTGAGCTTCGTAACCATAAATGTATGCCACCAGTTCATCTCGCTCCCACCCGTTCTTTTCGAGGATTTCGGGAGTAATGGGGATGCCTTCGACATTGCAGCACCAAGTTCCCCATGGGCTATCATCATTACCGTTGATAGCACTTAGACTGACAACTTTTATCTTATCAGGCCCTTTCATGGCGGGTATACCAGTAACAGCGCACAATGTCCTTTTCGAATACTTGCAATCGCGAATCACCCTTACGAGGTCTCCTATCCTCAGGTCTTCTGCTTTAATCATTTCTCACCTCCTTCCTCTTTCTTTAGTTCTTCGATTAAATGGTCTGCTATCTTTCTGTCATTCGTCATAACTGTTGTCATATTTGTTTCTTATTACTTTGATTTCATTTTCTGTGTCAATAGGCAGATCCAAAGATTCATACCCAATCTGTTCATATTTCTTCTTGTCTTCACCTATGGGCTTCAAGCTGTAGCCCCAATCTTCCCACACGACAATACCTCTTACGTGTGTATCATCCCCATTATGGTCAAAGTAGGTACATTCTACAATGTCATTCTCATATATAGGAACTCTGTCCTCTGCATAGAAGCCCGTGAATTGACATAAGGTTCTATTATCGATTACATACCAGAAGCTATTCTTACGGTCGTTGGTATCATTGTATAGGTAGCCATGTTCCTCATATCCCTTTCCAAAGTTTTGCAAATCTATCGGGATATGAATGGCTGCAAAGTAACCAGTCAGCCACTCTCTGGTATCACGTCTCTTGGCTTTGAATAATATTTGTCTGTTATTCTCCATATTCTTAGTCTTTACATCCGTTACATTCATAACATTCTCCATATTCATTGGCACACTCATAGCAAGTGTCTGTACCTCTTGCACATTGGTAGTAATCTTCTCCGTCACCTATCCTCTTGCCGCATATATGACAGTAGTGGTCGTGGTTAGTGTATTTATTACCCATTGCTATTAATGATTAGGTTCAACATGCTTTGTGCTATTTCGCTCTTTTTCTTGTCATAAGTAAGTGTTTCTCCATCGGACAACCTTCCGTGCGCCTTCCTCAAATATGTCTCTTGTTTTAAGTCACTATCTTTGAGATTTCTTAAAAACGCAATGATTACTTTATCTGTTCGCATTTTCTTAATTGTGTGGCGCATATTAGACAGGATTATCATTTCAGTTTCATACTCGTCCATATCTCTGTTCCTCTGATATTCCATTCTTGTTTCGATGTACTCTATCAGCGTTGCCTTTATTTCCGAACAATCAAGTTCTTCTACTTCTTTAAGTATCTGGTTGAATGTGTCTATTGACAACTTCTTACCCATTCTAACTTCTTCTCTACAAGACTTCAACCAATTTATGATTGATTCTATATTCTCTCTTCTGTTCATTTCTCACCTCCTTTCGGTAATAAATCTTCGACGTAGCACCATTTGGTTATTTTGCAAATTTCTACCCAGTTATTCCACGTTATAGGAGGAGCGAGAATATCAGTCCCGTATTCGACATTCCCTTTATAGTCAACAAATCGTATGAGAATACATTTGTCTGACTCTGGTTCTTCGCTTGCGTCATGCCAGATGGTTTTCTTAAACCATTCCACTCCATCACGGAAGGCATCACGTCTCATAAATGTTTCTATACCCTCGTCAATCTCTTTAGCATAGCCAATGTATGCGTTTACTGCTTCTGTGATTTTCTTTTCGCCTATCATAATTATGTACCTATAACTTTTAACTTAAATAATGTTACTCGCACGTTTGTATATTTGCATATAGCTCAACAAATCGCTATCTTTGCAGCGCATTTTTAACATGGAGTCTGTAACTCCAAGGCTTTAAGCCTCCCTCTCCGTCCGCTCTCTGCCCGAGAAAAGACACTGCCCTTAGCCCGTGCTGAGGGCTTTTTCGTTGTTGTGGCTTAGACAACGAACTCCATGGTACCGTCATCATGGTTGCTGTAGCCAGAAAGGAGGAAGACTCCAATATGTTGAAAATGCAAGAAAGAGAGGAAGGAGTGGAATACATTTACTGCCGTTATATACATCGGAATGGGAAAGTAATCTATCCCAAGAACAGTCGTGTATTCTGTTTCCCTAAAAGAGCGTAAACGTTGCGCTTAACTCTCGGAGGGGATGTCACGGGCATCCCCTTTTTTCTTTTCGCATATCATATTGTTCAATTTTCGTTATGTTGAGTTCTACTTGAACGTTGTTCGATATATCTCTGTTCATCGCGCACTCTATCATGCTGTAGAGATACCTTCCGAGGTTGAGATAAAGATTATCCTTACCCTTGCCGTCGGGCTCGTGACTGTTCTCTATCACCTCTACATATTCGTCCGACTTCAACATGATGCCGTTGTCGGCTTGATGGATCGTGAATACGTCTTTCATAATGGTGTTTTAACTGATGTGAAACTTGTTTGTATCTGCGTAATATGTGATTGATGAGAGCATCATCTTTTGGCACTCTACTGCGAGATTGCCGTGCTTGTTTATCAAAAACCGCATCATGAAAATTATTTCGCTCGCTTTAAGCGGTATGTCACACAGACATGTTGGAGTGAAGTATCCTCGTTCGGCATCGTAGATAACATCTGTAATGTCTGCGCTTTCAAGTTCGACAATCTTGTTGCCATATTGGGATATCATCCGTCGCAAACTGTCAATGAAGTCTTCGGCATGGACTGAAGGCTCGTATTCGATTAGCATAGGGAGCTTAGGGTCCTGTCTTTTTCTTTCGTTCAGCATTTGTATGTATACGTCCTGCTTGTTGAGAAGCTTTGCAGCGTCCTCAAAATGCTTGAGGAGGTCGTAGTAAGCACTCTGTCTGCCAACCTTGTAGAATGCGTAGAATAATGCAAAGGCGAGGGATGAACAGGATATAACAATTAACATTTCTATCATAATCGTAACTTAGAATTTTTCTCTGATTTTCTGATATTGTTCAACAAATGTCTTTTCCGTGACCCATTCGCTGTACCGGGTGCGGTAGTAGGTCTTGGGCTTGCCTGATGCCAATCCGTTCTTGTCGCGAGGGGTGTTGACGCTTTTGTAGATTTTGGGGACGATGTCGGTGGACTGGTATGCCGTTACGTATTCGTCCTCGAAGGCTATGTGTGCGGTCTCACGGAACTTGACGTTTTCGAGAGAGAAGGGGCAGCTCATTCGCTGCCTCCTTCCGTGTATGGGTCGGTTGTGCCAAGGAGGTGGGCGGTGTGCTCGTTGTAGGGGATGCACTGTGTGTGTACATATGGGATACAGACATAAGGATATTTAGCGTTTTCATCGTAATATGCAAACAGACTCGCCCTCCATTTTTTTTCATCATCATCCCTCACCAACACCTTGTCGAACGGCATGAACGGACACACGGGCTTTACAGGCTCTACTTGCAAGGTTTCGGGATTATATTTGCCATTGTAGTGCTCCTCTGCGTCAACAATAAAGCCTCTCGCGAATTCTTCATACTCCTTGTAGAATGATTCTACGGCAAACACAATATCTTCATCCCATTCGTCTACTTCTGCATGATGTACGATTGACGCATAAAACGACGTGTAATCATCGCTCTCCCAACCCTTAAAAACAGCTTGTGCCCCATCATCTATACTGCGCACCACGTCTCCTCGCTTGAAGAACTTCGTCCAGTCGCGCATTTCAGAGGATGGAAAGAGGAGGCATTCTGCAGAGGGGTATTTTTCATAAAGTAGACCTTCAGAAGTAAATGTACCAGCGCGGTCAATGCTGGTAGCTGTCATTATTGAATATACAGAATTACTGTTCACTTTCCAAAGCTCGACCTTGCCATATATCGGTGAGTACAATTTCATCCCCTTCGGACAGTCCTTCAATATCTCTGCTATGTTAATCTTGTTGTTCATTGTTGTAATTTTTATTGTAACGCATTTCCAGGAATTCTATCTTCTCTTGTAGGTATTTCATCACCTCCTTGAGGTAGGCTATCCTGTAAGCCTCGGCATATTCTGAGGCATTGACGGTAATCTTGAACAGGTCTGCCGCAGCGAGGTTACGGATGCGCCGTTGGTCTTTCTTCGTCAGTTCCATGCGTAAGACGTTCTTGCATTCCACATATAAACTCGTACATTAGCTTGCACCATTCATCGGCAGGCTTGCCGTAGAGAGAATCGGCATAGTCACGAATATCGATGCATGCACCGTTCATGCCAAGACGGAAAATTTTTTTATTACTCTTTCTTTTTTCGCTTTCTGTCACTCCACCCAGGCGGTGTATGAGCCATGTCTTGATTTTCTTCTTCATAGTTACAAATAGTGTTAAGAATTTACTTGAATGTTGGTAATAGGAGTATCTTCCTTGAAGTACTCCCATGATGTATATTCTTCTTTCATAGTTCTGTTGTTTTTACCGTTTTTATATGTTCGCTGATTAATTGCGCAGGATATGCACTTTGACTAACTTGTGTACAGCCCGAGGCTGCGACTTGTGGAAGTCTTCAATGAAGCGACGTTCGAGGTCGTCGTGAAAGATTGGTCGGTCTGACTTGGGAATGAGGATTTCGGCACGTACCCGCTGACCGTTGTCGAATGTGAGGATAGCTGTGCGTCGTTCGGGGGGGGGCAAATGGATTGTGATTCATCTTGCACTCCTTTCTGCTTCGACAGCACATGAGAGCTGTTCTACTTTCTGTTGCAGTTCCATCTGCGCCTTGTTCGCCTTGTCACGTTCAGCTCTCGCTTCCGCAATGCAAACGTAACTCACCGACGTTGCCACTATCAGCACAGCGCCTATGCACACCCACGGCAGCCGATGCACAAACTCGTTAACTTCACGGCACACACCCTTGGCGAATGCCCATCCGTACCTTACTGCGTAGATGCCAGCCTCCCTGGTCGTGGCATTGTCTACAAAATCAATTCTCGTTACAGTCATATTTCCTCTTTTTTTAGTTATTTTCTAAGTGATTTACCTCTAAACGTTACGCACTTCGTGATAGCTCTAAGCCTGTCTATCGTGCGCTCTCCGTATTTCTCCTCTAAGTGAGGAATGTCAAGGTTTGTTGTCAGGATCAGCAGCTTGCCCTTTATCTCTGCCAAGTCGCACAGCTCCATGAAGGGTATGCGCTTGTTGCCGTAGTTGTTCGCCACATTCTCAGTCCCCACATCATCTATATATATAATGTGTTTGCTCAGTATTGCGTCTGGCTGCGACACGAGGTCTTGCGCCCGGTATATGCTCACAACCTTTCGGCACGCCGTATTGACAAGAATCGGTATTATGCGCATGCCTATCAGCGACTTCCCGAGACCGCAGCCTCCGTTTATCAGCAGCCCTCGACCTTTGTTGTCTTCCAGCCACTCCACTACGGGTCTGTAGTTCTCCTCGTTCCAAACTCCCTTGCCCGTGAAGTAGTCCAACCCAGCCCTCAGCCTTGCCTCAGCGTTCGCCACCTTTATTCTCACCCTGTCGGGTTCGGCAGGATAGCCCGTGTCTTTCAGGCTCTCCACCATTTGCTTGAAATTGAAGTTCATCTACCATGTTCCTTTCGTGTAATCCATTTGTTCCGCGTGCAGCACGGTTCCGTCTGTGCGCATGCGCTGCTCGGAAGTACTCTTGCCGTAGCCGTTCCGCTTCCAGGTAGCCAACCTTCGAGCTATCTCAAACGTCTTCTGCTTCTCCCAGTGCATCTTCGTACCACCCTCGTTCACCTGCGCCCAATGGTTATAAAACTCTTCTATCAAGTTTTCTCCATACTTCTCAACGAAAGGCTTTAATGACTCGTGAAATTCTTCCTTACGTTCTTCGAGCGTCTTTTGGGGCAAGCATTTCTTGTTAATCTCCTGTTTACTTGTTGTTAACCTACTATTAACCGAACTATTTTCTTCAGTGCTTGTAACACGCTTATAATAAGCTATTTGAGGTATGTAAATGTACGTTCTTTTTTGTTCACTCGCTGTTAACCTGTTGTTTACTTGCTGTTTACTTCGTAATTCTATTGCTCCCAAACTCGCAAGTCGCATCACGTACTTATACAACATTGTTCGTGAGCGATTCAAAGCTTTAGCCATGTCCGCATAAGAAGCATCTACATATCCCTCATCGTTTGCTTTATATATAAGGTAGAAGAGCGTTAGAGTTGTAGGTATATCTCCTATCTTCCTAAAGCAAGCCCCAATGTCAGCCATATTTAGAGCTTATTTAAATCTTTGATTTATACTTTCTTCAATCCGAATCCCTTAATCTCGTTAAAGAACTTGCCTCGGTACTCGTGTGCGTCAATGCTGATGTCACAGCTCACCACGTCGCCGACACGCAGCGTGTTCACCGTGTCTACAGCCTCGCCCTTGAATGCCACTACTACGTTCTTCGGATACTGCTCGTGAGCCACATGATTTATCACCGCCGCTCGCTCACGCCACTGTCTGCCCGACTTGCCTACGCCCGATGTCTCCGGCATAATATCCACTACCTTTCCTTCAATATGTATCATATCAATTCAAAATTTATTAATTCAAAATCGGCAAAGCCGACCAATTCAACATTCAAAATTCCTAACTCAACATTCCTACACCCAGCCTGCGCCACCGCTCGCCAGCTCTGCCTTTGCGCTTCTCAGTCCTCGCTCGTCGTCCTTGTCCGGTATCATTACCTCGCTCATCGACGCATAGTCCAGGAAGTTCCTTATCACGCTCGACATTTCAGCCGTAGTCAGATAGCACAGCGCTTTGGGCTTCTTACCCTCCTCCGTCAGGAAGATATGCGGACACACATCTTGCTGTATCGTCCGCAGCACGCTGTAGAAAGTCTCACCCTGCTTGTATCCGTAATAACTGATAATGAAGTTCAGATAAGCCATCTGCTTGTTCGTAGCCACCTCTCTGTGCTTCACTATGTCTATCGCATACCCGCAGTCGCGAGCCTTGTCTATCTCTCTCATAGCAGCCATATACTGCCTCGGGTCATTCAGCCTCTCAAAAGTCGCCATACCCCCTTACCCCCTTTCCGTTATTCTTCGTTTTTAAAGTTCATCAAATTCTTTTTGCAAACGGTTGTATGTTTCGTGTACAAGTTGTATAAACTTGATTCTAAATTTTTCATCGTTTCTTACGATTGTTTTAAGACTATCTCCAAGCTCGCCACAACTTATATCTAAAGCTCTGCTAAGAGCATTCAAATTTGTGTCAAGCATCATTCTTAGGGTTAGTGCCTTGTCAAGTTTTTCTTTATCCATAATATCTCCTTCCTTACATTAATACTATTTCCAGTCCTTGCTTCGCCACCCATGTCGGCACACCAGTCTGTCCTGCCACCGCCAGCTCCGCATGTTTCTTGTCCAGATGTCTTCCGCTCGCATGTATCAGCGTTATCGTTCTCGCTGTCTTGTCCGCCTCGCACATCTTCAAGTACTCTATACAGTGCTTCAGACTCATGTGACTCAGCCTTATTCTGTCCGCTTGCGATGCCACCGTGCGTCCCTCTCTCACAGCCTCGTCCAGAATGTCGTCCTGGTAGTTAGCCTCGATAAGATAATGCGCCACGCCTTTCACCACTTGATGCAGATTCCAGCAGTCGCTCGCAAACATCAGCGTCTTCATTTCCGGGTGATGCACGAGATAAGCAAAGCACTCCACGTCATGCTCGACACTTAACGGTGTCACAGCGAAGTCCCCAAGATGATATGTCTTGCCGTGCTCCACGGCAGTCACTCCGTATCTGTTCTTCTCCTTCACCGCCGATGTGCTCAGCACGTCTATCCCGGCGCGAGTAAAATCTCTTACGTATTTAGCATGGTCTCCTTATCCGTGCTCGTGGCTTATCAACATACCACGAGCACAACCGATTTTTAAGTGTCCTACATTTTGGTAATCTTTTAACCTACAACCAGCTTCCATTAGAAGTTGCTGTCCATCATCAGCCTCCAGTAAAAATCCATTACCTCGGCTTCCACTATTTATT
>ERZ1026856.68-NODE-68-length-72294-cov-69.954484_pt1 | contig 72294 bp, 108 predicted proteins | sample MGYA00380158_ERZ1026856 | MGnify/ENA primary metagenome ERZ1026856 (study PRJEB33269, sample SAMEA4719794) | human gut metagenome | biome: human-associated habitat; feature: organic feature; material: feces | place: Cameroon | collected 2013-10 ... | reverse complement strand
TTCTCCTGCGCCCCTCCCTGCCCTCGCCGTTGCCATTTATCGGCCGATAGTTTGGCCGGGAAGGAGCGTGGCTGATATGGCGTACACACCGACGGTCTGGAAGAACGGAGAATTTCCTCCGATTGACGCGGAGCACCTGAATAAAATTGAACAGGGGATCACGGACGTTGATGTTATAGTACAAGCAAGCTCGGTTGGAAGCGTGTCTAAAAGCCTGAACGCATCGGAATTGCAGGCATACCTCAATTCCCTTCCCCGTCTGCTGACTGAGAACCATGTCATCACACTCAACGGAACGTATTCGCAGGTCGTCAATATAGTAGGCTTCTATGGTTGCGGAAGCATCACCCTCCGTGCGGAAGCGGTCGGGGACTGTGTGTTCCACAACCAGGTAAATGTAACAAATTGTGTCATCCCAATCGTATTTCAGAAGATTAAATGGCAGGAACCCGTAGAGATACTTGGATCCGGACAATCTTACGTTGCGGTATCGAGTGCTCAGGTTTTTCTGGACAACTGCGTATTGATTGGGAGCAAAGCCGGTGAAAATAATCAGCGTCCGCAAGGAGTAAACGCTCAACGATTCGGCGCATTGTATACAGAGAACTGCGTATTCAAAACACTGACAGCCTGTGCGCAGACTTACCTCGGCGGATATATCGAACTTCTGACCTCGCAGGATGGCACGCTGTTTGAGGATAACTATATGGGCGTATCGACCTACTACGGCGGTATCATCCTTTTAACCAATAAAACGCCAGACACTCCCGGCTCTACATGGAACAGCAGAAACGGCGGCCTACTGGTCAATGCAAGTGGAAAAGTGCTTTGAGTTGAGTGCGATAGTTCGTAGATTGCAAATATGGAATACTGCATCTGTTGCGGGGCGATCATCCCCGAAGGCCGTCAAGTGTGCCCACTTTGTGAGCGCAACTGGCCTGAATTTTAAAAGACCGGAGGGATTTCCCCTCCGGCTTTTTTTAGAACTCCGGCCACCGTCTCTCACACTGAGGGCAAACCCACCGTCCCTCCGGCACAATGGCTCCGCATATCACGCAGTAGTCCATATCAGTCGGTGGTTTTGATGTATTTAGCCACAATCGTCGCAGTTGCGCTCGATCTATCTGCGCCGGTTTTGACATAGGCTGTATTCCCGATGCCTGTCAATGTTACCTGCAAGGCTTCCGACACCCCCGAAACCCCTGGCAATGTCATTTCATTTGAGGCATATCCGTGAATCTCAATAATTTTACAGGTGCCGTCTGTTCCAGGCATCGCCACCGCTTTATCCGATGCATTTGGCAGTGTGCCGAACGAAAACGCCATGGTATACACCGGCTTGCCCATGTATCGCTCCGTTGTTTTATATTCCACCCCAAGCAGCATAGGCGGGTTTTGATATTCCATCACGGCAGCAAGGGTCTCCCCGCTTGGTAGCGTATCATCAGCGGAAATAAATGTCGGAGTAATCAGTGTAATCGGATTTTGTCCGCAATTACATAGCTGCAAAGCCCAATCATTTATTCCCGTTCCCGATACGTAGAGGTCTAAAGCCATCTCAGAGGAACTTACATGCACAAGGCGAGCATTGGAAATATATGGAACGCTATTGATTTGGCCAACACCCCTCAAGCATTGGAGTTTCCCATGCGTATCGGGCGATGAGGAAAAACCTAAGAGCAATTCGGAAGCGCCTCCGTTCCCCCATGCGTGGGATACCGTCAAATACCCACTGATAAAATAGTAAGAAAACGGTTCAGTAATTCGATACCATCCGGTTGTCCCGCCAGCACTACTGGCCAATAAAAACTGTCCGTTCAACGCAGAAATGTTTCCCCTCGCCTGCGCCTTCTGTTCGTCACTGAGTATCTGCGGCGTGACGCTGACCGCATCCGCGATCCCCTGTTCGATTTTATTCAGATGGTCCGCATCTATCGCCGGGGCCTGACCGTTGACCCATACGGTTTTTTCGTAAGCCATTACGCCACCTCCAAACTATCGGCCGTTTTCCCGCAACGATTCTTCTTCATAAAAGTTCCTCCTTTTGATCCGGTGCCCCGTTGGGGCTGCTTCACTGTTCAGGTGGGCCACCCCGTCACGGTGGCCGTGGGGAAATCCTGTACGGACACGGCGGAAATCTGCATGGGGCCGCTCCACGTCAGGGGCCTTGTGAACCCCTGCACCAGATGCCGCTCCACCGGAGACCCCGCCTTGTCGCTCCGCACAATGGAGATCAGCTCATTCTCGTTCAGGTGCATGATCTGACTGCACGAAACCGAGACGGACTTTTGCAGTGCCGCGGACCGTTTCAATTTCCACACAGCCAAGTCCTCGCACTGTCTTTTCGTGGAATATCCCGCCGCCCGGTAGCGCACGGTTTTGCGCCCGATCCGACTTACATTCGTGCTGCTGGCCGGGTCCAGATTCTGCGCCCGCGCCGCCACCTGCGCACTGTTGTTCACGGCTTCTCCGATCACGATGAAATCGTTGTACACCTCCGTGTTCTTCTCCGTGTACTCCGTCCCCAGCAGCTCCGCCTCGCTTTGGGAGAACTGCCACGCCAGCGGCTTGTCGCTGTCCAGAATGTCGTCCTGAGAGGGGTCGATCCGCAGTGCCCCGGACGCATCGTACCCGATCCACGCCGCCAGCATTTCCGCAAGGCCGAGGCACACGTCCGCATAGCTTCCGTTGTCGCTGTCTACCCGCAGGGTGTAGGGCGCGTCCGTCAGCTTGGCCACAGACCCGTCCGCCAGCTGTTGCGTCTTGCCGTTGTAGTATTCCGTGAATACCGGGGCCACGTTGTCCACCAGATCCCCGTTCCCCCGGTCCAGCTTCAGCAGGGCCGCGATGGGGTCAAAGACGTTAGTCCCCGCCTTCACCTCGTAGGTGCTTTCCAGATAGCCGAAAAGCGTTCCGTCCAGGTCCGACCATTTATCCACCAGATCGTACTGTGCCGTCCGCTTGGCCGGTTCCAGCGTCTCCACGGGGTCCTTTACCAGAAAGACCCCCTGTTGAATGTAAAAGTCCGTGCCGTCGCTGAGCACAAGGCCCTCGTCCAGTGCGATCCGGTTCCCGAACCACACCCGGTTGATGTTGTAGTCAAACGTGCCGTCCAGATTCGCCAGCGTCACCGAAGCCGTCCGCCGCTGGCCGTTGTTCAGATTCACGGACAGGCTCCCGTCCGCGATAAACGCCCCGGCAAAGCGCCCCGTGGGGTTATTGTCCAGTGCGAAGGCCGTGGAGCCGTCCGGCTGTAAAAACCGCAGGCGGCACAGCTTGGTAAAAGGCCGGCGCAGCATCTTGCGGTAATCGTTTATCCGTTCCGCTTGGGTCATTTCCGCATCGCCTCCCTCTTATGCGAACAAAGCGTCGCTGGATGTGAGCAGGATACGCGCCCCGTCTGCGGAGCCGATCTCCACCCATGGCAGCGTCACCGTCTGCACCTGCTGCCGGCTGCCGTCCATGGTGCTCATGGAAATAGCCCCGCCCGCCCGGATCTGCCACAGGTCTCCCCGCCGGTCTTTCAGAAACAGGGTGTCCTGCGTGGTTGAGAGGGCGTACACAGCGTCCCGCACCTCGTTGGTATCCGTATACTCTCCACTTGCCAGAACGTGCCCTATGGCCGCAGAGAGCGTCCCGGAGCGGTAATCGCTGGGGGAACTCTGCACCGTGGGATACCGGGTGAAGTTCCCCAGCACACCGGGGCTGTTGTTGTTGCTGATCCCGCCGCTGGCCACATTCAGGCTGAACCGGAAGATCGCCGCCGGGTGATAGGCGCCTTCTGCGTCCGTGGTGCATTGCAGGACTGTCCAGTCCCAGAAGATGGGCGTCACTGCGTCGGAGATCAGGGCGTTTGTCACGATGACGTCCGCGCCGTCCGTGGTTTTGCCAAGGCCGAACATATAGTAGCGGTAGGTCTCCTGAGACACCGCCTTGCAGTCCCAGATGGCCCGCTCCGAAAGGGGCGTCTGCGCCACCGGTTCCAGTGTCGCGTCTCCCTCGTGGTAGCGGTAAATGGCAAAGCCCGTCAGTGTCCCCGCAAAGGTCAGGTTGCCCGCCTGTAAGCTGCCTCCGGCGAAATCCGTCTGAAACAGCGTGTTCCCGGAAAACGCACCCGGCGTCCACCCTGCCTGACTCAAAATCTGAGACAAAATGCTCTCGTCCAGCGTCTCCCCTGTCACCCACAGATAGTCACAAATCTGAACGCCGCCCAGCGTCAAAGACGTGATGGTTTTCCCCGTCAGGTCTGCCCCGCCGGTAAAGACCCTCAGTTCCTCGTGCTCCTGAATGGGGAACAGCGTGACGGACGGGAACAGGGTGGTCAGGGGATAAATGCCGCCCACCAGCGTGATCTGCCGCAGATAAACGTTCCCGTTTGCGATTGCTACCGTAAACCGGTCCGTCTCCCGCAGCCACGGGAGCGCCTGACTCCAAACCGTGCTGTCCCCCACCGTCAGTTTTCCGCCGCTCTTGCCCAGCGAAAGCACCGCCGAGGTCTCCCCCATGCCGATGGTCACAATGGGGTTGTCGCGGGTCACATCCACCGTCCCGCTCCACACAAGGCTCCACGGCTGCGGGTAGTTCATGGGCTGTCCCGTCACCTCGTTCCATGTGACGCTGCCGCCGCTCCCAATGCTCAGTTTTCCACCGGAGATCGACGTACTGCCCGTTGCGGTTCCGGGGATGGAGTACAGCCCCGGCCAGCTTACCCGGATGCCGGACTTCTTGCAGTTGGGACACGCCACCACCGCGCCAGAGACCTCCGTGGTATCGTAGGCCACCCGGAAACTCACCCAGCCGGTGTCTGCCTGAACGCCGTTTTCCGTCTGCACCTGACAGCGGACGGCGTAATCCGTGTCGGAAAACAGGCCGTCATACTCCATCCGCAGTTCCGCCGTGCCGTAAATGCGCCCGCTGTCATAGAGGACTGCTTCGCTGTTTCCGGCCCGCAGCGTCCACCGCACCCAGTTCAGCGTGTCGCCCTGCGCCTGGGAATACGCCGCCGTAAATGCGTACTTTCGCACCGTCAGGGGCGAGGGGATGGCGGCCACGGTCAGAACCGGGGCCGTCCGGGTGAGAAAGACCGATGCGCTCCGCTGGGTCACGCTCTCCGCGTCGGTCGCCCCCCACCACTGCTGGATCAGTAACTTGTATTGCTGTCCATTCTCCATCCCGGCCCCGCTCAGTGCGCTGGCCGGGATGGTGTAGGTGAATAGCACGGTGTTCCCCGCGTAGTCCGTCCCGTAGAAGGGGCACCCCGCTGTCAGTTTCCCGGTGGAATATACCTGCGTGGACGCCGCATCGTTTTTGCAGATGGTCAGGGAAAATGCGGTCATAGCGGAGTTGCCGTTCACCTGCCAGCTCACCGCCAGCGGCTTTGTAATGTCAACCGTGCCGTTCCCCAGTTCCCCAAGGGACGAGGGATAAATATTCGTTGGTTGGAATAATGCCATGCGCCCGCCTCCCTTAATGTTTGTAGAGGCCCAAGTTCCCGGCCCCGTGGTTCAATGCCTGCATGACCTGCGCAACGGTCAGGCGATTGGCCGCCTCCGCCCCGATCTGAACGCCGTTTACGCTGTAACTGTCTCCGTAGTGATCATAGCTGGTCCGGCTCATCACCGTCTTTCCGGGCATGGTGCCGCCCCGCTCCGCCGCGCCATACAGCCACCCAAGCTCACTCATCCGCTTCTGGAAAGTGCTGTCCGCGCTGGGTTCCAGCATCTTCTCCGCCAGCAGCGGGGGGATCACGATCTCGTCCTGACTGGTGGCCTTGATGCCGCCCAGCCCCCGCAGGATGCCGCCGGAATCGTACTTTTTGGCCGGGTCCACACCGCCGTACACATCTTTGATCTTGTTCTGCCGCTGCTCTTTCAGCTTGTTGATGGTGGATTGGCTGGCCCCGTTCTTCTGCGCGTCCTTGATGGCCAGAGAGTAGTCCACATTCCTGTCATACCCCTTGCTGGAAGAACTGGAAGATTTGGAAGAACTGGAAGATCTGGAAGAACTGCCCTTGGAGGATGAAGTCTTTTTGCTGGAACTGCTGTCCTTCTTGCTGGGGTCCACACCGTCGTATAAGGCGTTGATCTTGTTCTGCCGCTCCGTTTCCAGTTGCTTGATAGCCCCTTCGCCAAGTCCGGCTTCCTTGGCCTGCTTGATGGCAAGCGTGTAGTCTATGTCTTTGTTGAAGCCCGTGTAGTGCATCTCGTTGCCGTCTGCATCTACCTTGGTATATTTCCCGGAGAGGTCATCTCGAGCCGCTCCCTGATGAACGTTGAGGGCACTCGTGGCGTAACCGTTCTTATCGTAGGTGATCACATACCCGTTTTTTTCAACGGTTTTCCCGGCCAGCTTTTCGTCCCGGCTCATGTCCGGTCCTTTGTATTGCAGCTTTGTGCCTTTTCCGACGGGCGTTGTGTCCTTGTAGTTCAGGTTTGCGGAGCTTCCGTCTGCTAACTGCCAGCCGGAAGAACCACTATTTTTGAACCCCTCGTCCATCTCCGTCTGCGTCCAACCACCGCCGGGATTTTTGTTGAAATCAAAATAGTATCCGCCATTCGTCCCGTTTGCGCCGGGAACCTCTCCCGGCTGTCCGGTGATCTGTCCGCCATTCACCGTGCCCGCGATATACTGGTTCAGTTTGCCCAGCAGGTTGTTGACCTCATCCACCTGCTCCCGCATTTTGGGCGTCCCGTTTTTGGCAATGTCGCTGAGAATGTCGCTGATCGACCGGGTGGGGCTTTGCAGGCTGTCCGTGATCCGCTTCCATTCGGCCTTTAGGGTGTTGTAGGTTTCTTCGATCAGGGTTTTCTTGGCTTCCAGTTCGTCAATTTCCCGCTGAAGGGCCAACTCCCGCTCGTATTCGGCCAAGTCCTCCTTGGCCTTTTCATAGGCATCCTGCGCAGACTTCACGGACGATGCGTTGGCTTCCCACTCCCACTGTCCGGTTGCGGCGTTGAATACCCGCACCGTCCGTTCCTTCTGGGCTTCCAGCAAGGCGTTCTGCTTTTCCAGCACCGCCGCCTTCAGCTGTTCCAGTTTCAGGGCTTCGTCCTCGGCTTGCTTGGCGTCCTTCAGCGCTGCGATCTGCTTGTCAATGGCGGCTGTCTGCTTGTCCCGTGCCTCCTCCGCTTCTTCCAGCTTTTTGTTAACGGCATCTTCCAGCTCGTCCCAAAGGTCCTCCTGCAGTTCCTTGATCTGCTTGGTGATCTTCCAGTGCTCCGTGGACAGGGCGTTGATGTCCGTCTGACTGGCCCCGATCTTCCGCATGTACTCCGCCTGAGCGTGGAGCGCCGCTTGGATCTGCCGCATCTTGTCGATCTGGTCCGCCGTGCTGTCCCCCCGCTCCTGCATGAGGGAAAGCTCCGACTTCCGCAGGGAAACGATGCCCTTCAGCCGTTCCAGCTCCGCGTCCGTTTTGGACCCGCTCGTGGATGATGTGGAGGACGTCCCCCCTGTGTAGGTGTCCCCCGTCCCGCTGTCCCGCCCGGTGTCCGTAAACATGGACTTGTAGATCCGGTTCAGGATGATGGCGCGGGCTTCCTCGTAGGTTTTGGCCTTTCCGGTCTGCAACAGACCCTTGATAGACCGCTCCACATCCTGCGTTTTGGCCGTTCCGATCAACCCAATGGCATAGGCGGAAGCCCCGGCCTCGGTAGCCAACTGCCGCAGTGCCCCGATCTGCTGGCTCAGGTCCAGTTTCTTCTGGTTCAGTACGATCAGCCGTTTTGCCAGCTCATAAATCTGGTCTCCGGACTTCCCCGCCTGCCGCTGTATCTTCAATAGCTCTGCCACATAGTCGCTCACGGGCTGACTGGACTTGCTGACCTGTGCCAGAAATGCCTTCAGCACGTCATAGTCCGCCTGTTGAGCGTCCGTCAGCTTGCCGTTGGCTTTGATGGCTTCCTCGTAGGCCGCCACCTGCTGTTCCGCCGCCGTTTTTACGGCGTAGAAATCGTTGATCTGGTCCTGTTGGATGCTTTTCCCGGTCTGAAGCTGGTCTGTGTACGCCTTGGCCTTGTCCGCCAAGGTCTCGTAGGTGATCCCCAGCCGTTCCAGGTCTGCCGTGGTGCTGATGGCCTGTCCCGTCACCAGCCGGAGCTGGGCGATCATTTCCTCTGTGGAGTTGAAGGACCGGCCCACAAATTCATCGTAGCCCTTTACGCTGCCCATGGACGTGATGGTGGTCCCACCGGCTCCGCCCACTTTCTGCGCCTTCTTCTCCGCGATGGCCGTCAGGTGCTTGATCTGCTGTTCCAGTTCGGCGTTTTCCGCTTCCAGCGCTTTCTTTTCCTCGATCAGCTCCGGGGTCAGGTCATGCCATGCGATCCCGTTGATCTCGTCCAGCCGCTTCTTGTTTTCCTCTAATTGGGTGTTGTCGGCCTCGATCTCCGTGTTCAGGGCGGACAGGCTTTTCCGGTAATCCTCTGTGGCTTTCCACACAAGGCTGAACGCCCCTGCCGCCGCTGCGATCGCCAACAGCCACGGGTTCATGGCGATCCCCGCCGCAGAGAGTTTCGTGATCGCCGCCGTGGTCCCCACAGCCGCCGCTTTCAGCGCCAGCATCCCCAAAACCGCAGTCCCGGAAACCGCCGCGAAATGTCCAAGGTCCGTGTTCAGGACTTCCACCGTGCCGATCAGCACGTCCAGTCCGCCCTTAACGGCGTCGGCGCTCACCATGCTCTGGATGAACTCCGTCCATTCGTTTTTCAGAATGTTGGTCTTGCGGGTCCAGCTGTCCAGCGCGTTTTCAATTTCCTTGTCCGCGCTGCCTACGGCGTTGGCATAGTCTTTCAGCATGGACTGGTACATATCCCAGTTCTGGATTAGGGCCAGCAGTTGAGAGGTCCGCAGTTTGCCGCCGATGTCGCTGACCATCTCCATCAGCTTTTGTTCGGTCAGCAGCCCGTCCTTCATGCTCTGGGCAAGACCCCCGATGGCTTCCATGGGGTCAATGACTTCGCCGGTGGCCTTGGCCGCTTCATACGCAGCCGGGGCGTACTGTCGGATCACGTCCTTCAACCCGGCGATCTCGCCGGTGGTCCACGTCACGCCCTCGTCGATCTCGGTTTTCGTGTCTCCCACGATGTTCAGCACCAGTGCCCGGAACGCACGGGCCGCCTCGCTGCCGCTCCGCTGGGTCACGGCGGTGATCGTACCGATCGCCGCCGTCAGTTCATCGATCCCCACATGGGCCTGTGCCGCAACCGGAGCCACGGTCCCCAAGCCTTCCGCCAGCTTTTCGATACTGGTGGCGTACTTGTTGTCGATCTCGTTGGCGCCGTCCAGTACATTGGTCAATGCTTCAATGTTGCCCTTGTACTGATACGCCGCGTCTACGGACAGCAGGAATTGCTGTGCCGTTTCCGCGTTGGTGTCGCCCACCAGCTTTGTCTTGGTGGCCAGCTCCGCCAGTGCGTCCGCCTGTTCGCCGTAACCGGCGCGGGCAAACGCCGCCACGGAGTTCAGATATTCGTCCGCCGCTTCGCCGTAGGCCGATGCCGTCTCATAGGCCCGGTCCCGCAGCTTCTCCATCTGCTCCGCTGTAAAGCCAGTTACCTTGCGGACCGTCACCATCTCATCGTCCACGGCCTTCATGGTGGAAATGGCGTCCCGGAAAGCCCCAATGGTCTTGGAGACGATGGTGCCTACTACCTGCCATTGCAGCATTTTCAGGTAGGCGTTGGTAAAGCTGTCCCCTAACAGGTTGGTTTTCTCGGTCATCTCCTTCGTGCCCTTCTGGACCTTATCGGAGGTGTTCAAAAACGCTCTTTCAAATACGCCGGCGCTGTCCGCCGCGTTCTTGGCGGCATTCCCAATGCCGACCATGCCCTCGATCTGCCGCTGAAGTGCCGTAGGGTTGTAGGGGGTGTTCTGCGCTGCTCTGGCCTGCTGCTGTAAATAGGCGTTGGCCTGCCGGGTGGCTTTCAGTTCCGCGGCAGCGGCTTTTTCCGCTGCTTGGGCCTGCTGTCGGTAGTTCTGGGTCACGGTCCGCTGGGTCACGGCCAGTTCCCCTGACTGTTTGTTCAGTGTCGCCACCACGCGGGTGGTCTCTCCCAGCCGTGCGGAGAAATCCTGCACCTTTCGCGTGGCCTGCCCGTTTGCGTCAAAGGTGGTGGAGACCTTCTGCAAATTCCCCGCCAGTTTCCCGGCGGCATTAGCCGCGCCGTTCAGCCCCTGCGTTGTGCCGTTCAGGTTCACTTTCGTGGAGGAGACCGACGCTACCTCCTGCTTCAGCTTCGCGATCTCCGCCCGGACCTCTGTAAAATCGGGTACGCCCTTAAAGATAATTTTTGCCATGCTTCACCGCCCTGCCTTTACTTCAATATCCTTCGTCACCCTCCCGGCCCGTGTAGCCGTTGGCTTCGATCTGTAATTCCGCGTCCTGTTGGTTCATGGCCCGCACCAGCGTTTCCTCCGCCCGTCCGCCCTCTACCAGCTCCGTGACGAAATTCTCAAAAAACGGTCTGGCCGGTGGCCTCCGGGTCCAGTCATAGGGCGGGTCCAGATGCTCAATGCGCCCGATCAATGCGTCTCCGTTCAGCGGGTTTTCCACCTGTTCGCTCTCGCCGCTGGGTTGGTAGTCCATGGCAACGCTGTCCTCCGTCACCGCAAACTCCGTGTTGCCGTCAATGTCGGCCAAGCCGCCGTATTCTCCCCGCCGGATATATTCCTTTGGGTCGAACTTCTCGTATACGTCTCCCTGCACGTGCTCGAAAAGGCATTGGGCCAGGTCCTCCCGCAGCGTGGGCATGGCCCCCGCCAGCGCCGCCTTAAACCGCCGTTCCAGCGCCGCAAGGTCCTCATCCAGCCCTGTGATCCTGGCAGATGCGCTCCCGCTCATATCCCCGCTCCTTTCCATCATTTTCGTGACCTTACAAAAATGGTCCCAGGCATACGCCAAGGCATGAGATCCTCATGCCCTCCCGTCCGCCGGGGAACAAAAAGCGGAGCCGACCGCCGGGTCTCCCCGGCAGTCAGCCCCGCTCGGCTCATCCTATCCAACGCTTAGGATAAGGCGCGTTTCTCGGTTTTTTCTCGCTTTTAGGCGGAAGTCACTTCCAGAACCGCCTGTGCGGTGTACTTGGCCGCTCCCTCTGCGGGATACTGGATGGCGATGCTCCCGGTGCCCTGGGTGCTCCCGGCGGTCACAATGCCGTCATTGGAGACCGTGGTCCCGGTAGCAGTCCCGGCGGTCACGGTGTACTTCAGCAGGCTTGCGGGAGAAGGCGTCACCAGTTCGCCGTTTTTCATCACCAGTTTGGCATTCACGGGGGCAGTGCCCTTGGCAGCCACGCTCACCACGCCGCCGATCACGGCGATCCCGGCCACCTCGTCGCTCTCCTCGTCGGGAACCAGCACCATGTAGGCGGAAGTGCCCATGCCGCCGCAGGCGTCGCACTCGGCGGAGATCACCTCGGCGTCCTCGTTGATGGCGCGGCCGGTGATGGTGGTGGTATCGTAGTTGGACTGGTCGCCGGTGGTGTTGGCCCCTTCGGGGTTCAGATACAGGCGGGGCACGATCAGGTAAGCCCAGCCCCAGCGCGTTCCTTTGGTGCCGGACACGTTCTGATACACGGCGATCTGAGCGGTGAAGTGGACGATGCGGCCATTGAAAGCGCCGTTCACCACGCCCACCTGAGCCGCGGGCTTCTTGGCGAAGTACCACACCTTGTAGCTCTTGCCGCTCTCAGCGGTGAAGCCGGTAATGGCGCCAGTGGCAGGGTCGATGGGATAGGGAACGCCGCCCACAGAGTAGGAGGACGCGGCGCCCACCTCCTGCACATAGCAGAAAATAGAGGAATAGCCGTACTGGGCCACCGGCACCAGCTTGCTCACGTCGGCCTTCAGAGAAGTGCCCGTGGCCTCCACCGTCTGGCAGACGGGGGAAACGGCGTTGTAGTTTACGGTGCCGCCCACAGCCATCATCTTGGTCATCAGGTCAAAGTCTGCGCGGGTGAAGTTCACCTGCACATCGCTGTCGCTGGCAATGATGGTGGCAATGCCGTTGCCCAGACCTGCCCGCAGGGGGTCGATGGTCGCGGAGTACTGAATGTTGCCGGTGGTAAACTTGTCGCTCTGGCTCAGAACTTCACCGGTAACGGGGTCCTGAAGCTGTGCGGAGCAAATGCCCTTGGGGTACAGTCTTTTGTCGGTAAAAGTGATCATGTCTGTTCACACTCCTTTTAAGTTTGTTCCGTATTGTTGGTAAATTGACTCAGCGGGGTCATGGCCCCCGCGTCCTCCCGCTCCCGGTCATAGAAAAGGTGGGGTACAGGGTTCCCGCCCTTCCACTTCACGCCGTTGCCCTCCGAAATGCCGCAGATCAAATAATCCGCCGCCCGTTGGATGGCCTCCTGACGCCGTTTCAGCTTCAGCAGGGGCCATTCGTCCATCTCCGCTTCCTCACAGCCTGTAAACAGGGCGATGGAGGACAGCAGACTTGCCGGGTCCCGGCGCAGCTTCGGCCCGTTTCTCCGGGCCAGCTCCGCCTCCGCTTCCAACAGGTCCGGGTTGGCGTCCTCATCCGTCAGCTCAATGCCGTTCTGATAGGCCAGAATAGCCCTGAGTCTCTGGAATTGTACCGGGGTAATGGTGATTTCTTCCTCGCCGTTCCATGTAAAGCATATCCCCTTTAAGTCCATTGTGTTTTCAGGAGAAAGTTTCACATGAAACAGGCGGATGCGGTCTGAAAGGCTCCGGCCCTCCCCCAGCCGCAGCGCCAGCGCCAAAAACGCCAGCGCCCGGTTGAAAAGGCCCACCGGTTCCTCTCCCCGCTCCATGCTTTCCAGATCCATGACCCAATAGGCTGCCAGCAAAGGCATGACCGCATAGCGCACAGGGAGCGCCTGCTGGATCACATCAATGGCGGGTCTCGCCCGCTCAAATTCTTCCTGCTCACATACCCGGATGGGCCATAGGGTCAGTCCGGCGGTTTCTACGGGTTCGTAGCGGTCCGCCGCCCGCTTGATATTCCGTGAGAGTTCCATCCTTTTAATTCATCCTCTCCAATATCTGCAATCAAATGGTAATGCCCGCGCTGGCAAACAGCGCTACAATACAGGCCCCGGCGATCAGCCAGATCACCTTGTCCACGAGACTGTCCCACCGTTTGGCGGACTTCCCTTCCAGCTCCGTCATCTTTTCATCGATCCGGCTCACCTTGGTCCCCATCTCTTCCTGCTTGGTCGCCATTACCTCTACGCTGGCAGTCAGCTTGATCAATGTCTGCTGGTCCCGCTCCACATCTTCCATGCGGTGCTTCAGGGATTTGATCTCGTGCTCGTGGGCCTCTAACTTTACGGCTGCATCTTCCATGTTCATGGTGGCTGTCCTCCCGTTGTGAATTTAGTAGTCCTCAATGGTATCCCCCATGGCGGCTTCGCTTTCCGCCCAATGTATGCTCATTTTCAGTTCCCGGCCAACCACCGTGCCCGTCTGGTCATACACCGGGCGGCTTCCGTTGTCCGCGTGTGCGGCACGGGAGAAATCGCACACGCCGATCCCCGCCAGGTTCACGCCGTTCAGTGCCTCGATGATGCACTGCTCCATATCGTAGGAGCGGGCGTATGCCTCCGTTTTGGTGGTGGTCTCCTGGTTTACGTTGCAGGAGATCACAAACGTGATCCCGATCCGCGCGTCAAAGGGCGTCTGTGAAAAAATGCGGCCCAGATAACATTTGATCGTGCTTTTCGCCTCCGTCTGGGCTTCTCCCCAGAACTTCTGGGCGTAAAGGCGATACCCTTTCGGGTGCTTGCGGCGCTGGGTGTCGCTGTCTACCACAGGCTCGTTCCCGTCAAAAAGAAGGCTCTGCTTTTCCTTGGCCGTGGGCAGCCGCTCTCCCAGCGGCTTGGCCCCGTCATGCCATAGATATTTCATCAGCCGGACGCGGGGGCGGGTGTTGTCATCCACCGGCTCGTAGCCGTCCGGCAGCGGCAGGTCCATCAGATAGGTCAACAGCTTGTGGGGGATCTCCTCCGCCCCACGGAAGGTCAGAAACCCGCTTTGGACTCTCTCAAATGGATAGGTGGGGCTGTGGAAGGCCGGGTTCATTGTTTTCCGTCCTTCCGCTGCTGAAAGGCCGCGTCAAAGGCGCTCCGGGCCTCCTTCAGATCGTCCAGCGTCTTTTGCACCGCCTCCGGCGTCATGCTCTGCGCCGCAAGATCCTGAAACCGGCTCACGGGATCGTTCATGGCTTGCAGCATCCCGTGAATCTCCGTTTTCAGCATCTTTTCCAGATCGCGGTAGTCCGCCAGCAGGTCAAAGGCCTTGTCCCGTAGCTCCGGCCCCTTCCCTTTCATGCGGTCGATCTGGTTGAAGATGTGCCCTCCGGCCCAGCGGTCGTAGTCGTCGGCGGACATGAGGTAGGTTTCGCCCTCCACCGGTTCAAAGTCCTCTCCCAGATACAGCTTCACAAAGCCGCCCATGAGATACCGGCTCCGCCGCTCCACATTCTCCTTGAAGTAGGGGAGCACCTGTCCCCCCTCCACCCGGACCTCCATCCGGTCAAAGCACCGTCCGGCGCACTCCGCCGCGAACGCCGCCTTTTCCATTAGGGGCACATAGTCTCTGGCTGCCAGCAGCCCTTCCTCCGTCAACTTTTTCCATTCCATATTCGTCATTCCTTTCAGATTTTTTGGAATTTCTCACGGTTGCTTCCCCGCAGGGGGCACAAGGCCGCCTGCGGCGTGTTTTCCCATTGCCCGGTCACGCCGCACAAATGCTGGTGTCCGCAGATGGGGAATTTCTGCCCCGGCTGCTTCTCGCACAGCAAGCTCACCGTTCCGGGCCGCTTGTAGGCGTATGGACACTTCTCTGCCATCACAAGCCCTCCAATTCGATCTCCGCGCTGACGCTCTCACCCTCGCATCTGGCTGTCACCGTCAGCGGCTTCGGGCTGTTCCCCCAGCACCTTACTGTCAGCTGGTTTCCGTTTACACTCACGCTGTAAGAACCCTCTGCGGCTCCCTCATAGGTCCATTCCACCGCCGCGTCCTGTCGAACGCCGCCGATAAACAGCGCCGCCTCCAAGGTCTCCACATCGTAGGGGGCCATGTACTTGGGGACCTCGTTCAAAAATCGTACCGCCGGTGTTTTCGCCGCCGATGCCTCCACCGTCACTGTAAACTCACTGGCATAGTCGCGGTTCTGTTCCAGTGTCGCCTTGATCTGGCAAGTGCCCTCGCCTACCGCCGTTACCACGCCCTTGCTGTCCACCGTGGCTACATTGGAATTGCAGGACGTCCATACATAGCCGATGGGGTGCTCCTCCGTGGTCTCCACCTCGACCCCGTTTCGCCGGGAAGCTGCGGTGAATTGGAAAGCGTCCCCCGCCGTCATGCGGGGCGCCCCGGTGACGAATACCGCCCAGGCGAAGTTCTTTCCCCCTGCCACCTTCGCTTCCACATCGTCGATCTCGTGGTTCGGTTCCTGCATCCGGGCGTTGAAATACAGCAGGTGTGTGCTCTCATCGTCCCCGGTGAACTCTTGCGTCACGTCGGAGTAGCCCGTGATCTGATAGGCCCGCCGCCCTAAGATCAGGCGGCTGTTCTGGTCCATCTGCTCCGTGTTTTCGTTCCGCTGGCAGATGATGTTGAAATATCCCTGCATGATGAGGGTCATTTCCTGAAAGTCATTGGATGTGGCCTGCGCCAAGGACTTTTCCACAAGAATCGGTTCTTCCCGGATGTTCCCGTACCAGTCCAGAAACCGCCACACGGCGTTGCACCGCCGCATAATGCCGCTCCCCGATGCGCTGGACAGGTTGGAGGGGTTCGTCACCAGCCAATAGGAACCCATGGTCTCCACCTTGGCCCCCTCCGGGATGTAGTCCACCCCGGCGTCCGCCACCAGAAACGCCTTCTGGTCATCGGTTTTCCGGGTGAGGCTCACGCCCTGCTTGGTGGTGTCGGAAAGCCGGATGCGCTTCGTGCTCCACCGGTAGAAGTCTCCGGGAACCAAGCCCTGCATCCGGGCCGTCACAAAGTCCGTGGCGTAAGGGGCCATTTCTTCAACAAACAGCGCCGTGGCCTCCGCGAAATACTGCCGTTGCCGATCCCGGTATTGGGTGGGCGTGTTGGTCGCTCTGCCGCTGCCCCCGCTCAAAAGGCTGATGTTTTTCATGCTCCGCTTAACATCTGCCATGTGCCCCCTCCTTTCAGATCAGCTCTATCCGCCGCGTAGATTGGCGGAACGCCGTGGCGTATGCACAGTCCTGCTCATACTTCCGTAATTCCTCGTTCAAAAGCCCCCGGTTTTGCAGTTTCTTTTTGTTGCCCTTTTCCATGTACTGGGGTTCGTTAGGTGGGTTAAAGCTCCGGTCATGATCCTTGGGTGCGTCGCTGAGCCAGTTGCGGAAAAACCGCTCGTCCCATACGGAAGCCACGCATAGGCCCAACAGCCGCTTCTGTTCCGCCGTCAGGTCATGGGCAAAGGCGCCGTCGGTGTAAAAGTCCATTTCGTACCGCAGTCCCGCGTCCAGCTGTAACGGGAAGGTCACGGTCCCGGTCTCCGGGTCATACACCGCCTCTCCATACGGCACTAAAAGCACGGACCCGTCCGGCTGCTCCACCCGCTGTGCGCAGGAAAATAATTCGTAGCCGATCATCCCCGTCTCCACTTTCGTCTCTTTCGCAATACTTTCCAAGGTGGAGACCCATGCGCTGTCCCCGTAGGCCGGTTCCGTCAGCCCCTCCTTCAGGTAATCCACCATCTCAGGGGGACGGTTGAATACCGGGATCGCGTTTTTCATGTACAGGCTCATCCGCCGCAGAAACTGTGCGGGGTTTTCTTCCGCCTGCCTTGTCAGCCGCACGTCATCAATAAAAACCTTGGCATGGTCCGAAATGATCTCGCTCCAACTCGTTCCCATTGCCGCCCCTCCTTTTTGGCCTGTTTTATATGTTCTCCGTTCCGCCCTGTTTTTCTTTGGAACGGTCATGTTCTGTTTTAATATTGCCCCATGCCGCCGCGTTCCCGGCGGCATGGGACTTTTTGCTTGGCTTCTCTCAGCCGGTCCAGTCGGCCTTGGCCTCCCGCACGTCGATGTGGGTAAAGCCCTTTTTCGCGTAGACCCCCACGCCGCCCCAGTCGGGCATGAGCTGTCTGGCGTAGGCTGCCACCTGCGCCGGGGTCTTGCCCCGTACCACAATGTCGGCCGCCGTGCCGTAGCAGTGCTGGCTGTCCGTCACGCCGCCCACCTTAGCGTTGTACTGGGGTGTCCGGTATCCGCTGTTGATCCTCACAGCGGACCCGAAATGTGTGCGGATGGATTCCAGCACCATCACCAGGCGAGGGGCCACCAGAATGGCGTCGCTGCCATCCCCGCAGGCGAACTCCTTGACCTTAAAGTGGGTGGAAAGGCGCTTGTTCCCGTCCTTGGCCTTGGAGTATCCGTTGATCTCTACCATGGGTTTCCCTCCTTCCGGTTCCGGGTCCCTATTCCAAAAGCAGATGTAGTTCTGCACCCGGCGGCTGGAATAGATGTACTGATTCCCCGCCTGTGACAGTTGGGTGGACCCGCCGCCGTCCAGCATCAGCGCATAGTCGATGCCGGGAATGGCCCCCAGCGTGGCTTGCAGCTGGGCGGGAGTCTGGTTTCGCACTCCCTCCTTCATGGCGTAGACCCAAATGCTGCCGTCCTTCAGCCCGTAAATGGCGGTCCGTCCGGCGGGCCGTTTCACGTCCGGCGTCATATCCGGCAGTGCCAGTTTCTTCCCTTCGTTGATCAGGAATACGCAGGAGATAAAGTTGTCATACTTCGCCATGTCGCTGGAAACAGCTACCGTAAAGCGGCTGTCCCCGTTGTTCCATGCAAGGCCCCGATAGGTGTAGGGGTCATTGGAAAGCACTTTCCCATTCGCCTTCACGTCGCAGGTCGGCACCCACTTGGCGGCGTTGTAAAGGGTCCCGTTGATCACCACGTCCGCCCCCGTCAGCTTTCGGACCTGAGACGCCGTTTTCTTGCTGTTCTTCGGCGTTACAAATACCCGGAGCTTCCCCGGTGTCACCCGCACATTCATTTTCTCAGGTTCTTCCGGCTGTAACAGTAGCCCAGGCTGTCATAGCTCAGCTCCCAGTGGCCCACGGTGATGGTGGTGTCGGCGCGGCTCTCGTCCCGCTCCATCACGGGGATGGCAACGCCGTATACCCCGCCGCCGGGGGCCTTGTTGGAGTAACGGACGGGCTTGCCGTCGCTTGCGATCTCATACAGACCGTCCTTCTCATCCTCACCGGGCTTGAAGCCCTCGGCCATCTCCTTTTCGCTCCAACCGGCAGTATGGACATCCGGGTCAATAAAGAAATTAGCACCGGCGGCTTCCAGCGCATCGTTGATTTCCTCGATGCTCTTGCCGTTCTTCTTGCCCTCATTGATGATGTTCTCGTAGATCTTTTCCATGGTATGTACCTCCTTGAATTTTCAGCCGTTTTTGTCCTCGGCTACCCGCTGAGTGCCGAAATAAAATGCGATCACAGTGGTGAAAATGGTTAAAAACTCCGTACCACTGATGGTCCCGCGCAAAGCCAGCACCGCAAACACCACCGTCAGGGTGATGGTCACGAGGCTTTTTACGGACAGCAGATTTGCCAGCCGTTTCTTGATGATCTCCATTGTTTTTCTCCTTTCTTAGTTTTCTCCCATGCTTACAACGTCCACGCCGCAGTCAACGAACTTGCTTGCCACGTCCGCTGTCTGCGTGACGCCCCGGTACTGTACCAGTGCGTGAGGCTCTGCCTGTTCCGTGGTTTCCGTATTCAGCGGGAATACGAAAATAACAGGTGTTCCTGCGTCATACTGTGCTTTGAGCCATGCTTTGAACGTATCCACATCCGTTACGCTATCAGGCAGCTCACTCACCTTGAAGCCCACGTTGTATGTCATAAACAGTTGCAGGTCTTTGGAATGAGAACAGATGTACGGGACACCCATTCCGTTTACACGGCTCTCAACGGACACGTAGTACGAGGTCGTACCGTTCTTGTTCCACTGCTCGCTGCCGTCCCACATCACAACTCCGCACCGCCGTATCACCTTGCCGGATACGGCATCGTAGGTATCCTTGTAATCACCCACAGCGTAGAGGTCTACCACGGGGGCAGACTGAGGGGCAATGTAGGGGATAAACTGGTCAGTCTTTCCCTTGACTAACTGAACACTGTCTTTTTGGTCCGTTCTAAAAGCCAGCCGGATATAGGCCGCATTTGCTCTTGTTACAAAGTTGAACTTGTCTGCAAATGCCTCTGAATTGACACCGTGTACATACTGCTTATTTTCGTCATATAGGCAATATGTGGTAACGTTCGTGCATGAGTAATCCGTACTGGGCTTCACTGCGATATAATCTGTAACGCTTTTATTAGATGTTGCTACCACTACGCCACGGCTGGCCGACAAATCAAAACCCGCAATGTCGGCACTTGGGTCAACCATATTCAGCCCATGTACCGTTGCCTCGCTCTGCTCTCCGCCAAACGGGATATATGCGGTGGACTGCGGCTCACCCTCAATCAGCACAAAGTCATCTTTCTGCTGCTGGATGGGCGGGGAATTGGATTCAACACGCCCAATACAAACATAGAGATACTTGGTGTCAGCTTTCGTGGTGATCGTTACAACGGTGTTTGGGTCCATGTAAGTGTTCTTGCCGTCTGTCCACACAGCCGCAGTCCCCGTTTTGGCAATCTCCACAGTCTCAAAGCAACGTCCACCGCCTTTGCCAACGCAATGCCAGTACGAATATTTGGTGCTTGGCTTTACCTCAAAAACAAAAGTGCGGTTGCTTGACAAAGAATCTGCAACTGCGCCGTTGTTAATGAAAAATCCCGTCTCGTCCGTGCGCCTTGCATCAAACAGATTTACGGTTTCTTGCTTTTGGGTAACACCATAAGGTTCATAGATAACTTGTGCCGGGCCTTCAACGATCATGACGTCCATTTCCTCAATGTATTCCAGGTTTCTCCGGCTCACATAGGCGTTGTAGACCCACAGCTCACGACCCTCCGGCAATGTAAGTATCCCTCTCTTAGCACCGCCTTGCAGAATAAAGTATCTCAACTCTTGGGATTCAGTGAGGGATTTTGCAACGGGGTCATAAATGCCAAGGTAATAGTATACATCTCGCTTGTTGGGGTTGATGGCAGAGGCGTAATATGTTCCGGCTTTGTCCGTGACCTTAATGCCGACATAGCTGTTTCCGTTGCTCAACGGTATTTCCGTAGGCGTGGCCTTGGCGTTGAACAGGTTTTCGCTTGAGCCTAACACGCCGTTGTTGCCGTAGATAGAAACCGGGGTGGCCGGACTCACAGTGTCCAGCGTAAACGCACATTCGGTAATGCGGAATTTCTGCGTGGTCTTTACCCCCGCATTGGACTTATAACAATACAGTGCCTTGACCGGCTTTTCGGGAACCACCGCAGAAGTCACCGTGTTATTGAAGGCAACTTTCCCTTCTGTCCCATCCGAGTATTTCCATGTGCAGGAAACCATTTTTTGCTCAGAACCCTCAACCGTTTCAAGCTTAAAATTAACCGTTGCACCAACGGGAATATCTTGGTTGAAGTTCACCGTACAGTAATAAGTGCCAGTCCATGTATACACATCACCGCTTTGTGTGACGGTTTCATTGGGCCGTGGAGTGACTGTAATAGCGGGTTTTGTCCACTTGCCCTGCTCCATGGCTGCAATGGCTTCCAGCTTGCGAAGAGTCGTGTCCCGGCTCCCCACAAACGGATTCATGGTCTGCTCAACGCACCGGTCCCAAATGAGCTTGCCGTCCTGCTCAATGCGCTTGATGTCCTTGCCGTTGTTCGCTTGCCAAATGTTCAGTGGAAACATTAGACCACCTCATTCTCATGCTCCGGGTCACTCTCCATCGCCACTGGCTCCGTTGCAGTCTGGTCCTCGCTCTGGGTCTGTGCTCCTCCGGTCGCCTCCACGTTGTAGATCACACCGGTAGACCCATCAGCGTATGTGACTGTATATTCAACGGTTTTATAGTTGGCGACTACGCCTTGGATCGCATCATAAGTCGCCTTTGCAGACGGGTATTGCTTATCGGTCGAATCAACATCGATCTGTTGGACCATGTTGCCTGTGGACTGTACGGTGAAACTGCTCAGTACAGCCCAAGCGTCATTAGACCCAACACCAACATAACTAACGACCGTATTCTTGACCGCCGTAAATACGTACTTGTTAGATGCGATACCCTGATAGGTATACACATCATTGCCCTTTTTACAAACAGGCAGTTTTCCCTGTGCAAGAGCCTCGGTGATCTCATTGTAGGTGGTCGTCTGATAGGTGCACCAAAGCAGGTTATCAACACCGCCTCCACCTCCACCACCGCCGCCGCTGGAAAGAGCCTGCGCCGCCATACCTCTGGCAACTACGTCAACCGCCATTTTAAGCACCTGCCCTTCCGTATACGGTCACGGTCCCGCCGCTCACGCTGCCCAGGTTTACCTTGAAACCACGCATACCGTCCACGGCAACAGTGTACACGCCAGCCTTTTCAACGGCCTGTAACACGGTAAAATCGCTCATATTTAATATGGCCAGTTCAACCCAGGTAGCCTGTTTGTCTGCCGGGTCATTAGCCGTCCCCAACGCTTTGAGAGAAAGCGCCGTTGCCCCTCCGGATACTTGAAGGACCAAAGAGCTTTCCTGCAAAAGCGTCATGGGCTGGCTTTCCACAGCGGCGGCCGCTTCGGATAGCAGCACCTTATCCTGCATTACATTCATTTTCGAATCCTCCTTGTCAGTGGCGCCGCTTTGGGCCGCCTTCTTAGTCCTCTTCCGCTGCCTCCGCGCTGTTCAGCGCGTCCAGCACCGGGCGGAACATTCCCTTCCGCCGGGGGTCCTCCTTGGGTTCTTCGGCATACCGGGCCTTGTTCTTTGCGTTCAGCTTCTTCAGCAGTTCCCGGCTGTCGGAGTCGACCTCGCCCCGCTCCCATGCGTCATAGTAAGCCTTGGCCACCATCTCCTGATGCTCCGTGCAGAGATCGTCAAAGATGCCCAGCAGCTTGTCCCCCATGGTCACGGCGCAGCGAAAGGCCGTTTCGTCCAGAACCTCGCCCTTTCGGTACTGGCAGTGATATACCGCCCGCTCGTCATCCGTCATGCCGGAGAGCACCACCAGCCACCGCCGGTCAATGAGCCGTCTTGCCGTCTCGTCATAGAACCGGCTCCACTCGCTCTTGGGCACCATCACGGTGCCGTTCTTCCCGGTCACAGTGCCGTACATCCCGTTGGGGCCGAATACCGCCAGATTGTCGTCTGCCACGGGAGCGCACCAGCGCAGCGTCACCTTTTCCGTGTCCGCCATCACCTGGACCACTTGGGGCTTGACCTCCGCCATGGCCTTTGCAACGGCCTCCGCCGCCGCCTTTGCCGCAATGTCCTGCACCTCTGCGGCGGTATACATCCGCTCCGGCGCATTGGCCGCAGCCTCCTGCGGGGCCTCCACAGTCTCGCCCTTCAGCCCCGGTTCCAGCTCCGTCAGCGGTGTTTCGCTGTTATCCGCCCCTACTGCGGTCACATCCTCGGCCTTGGCCCGCAGCGGAGCGGCGGTCTCCTCCAATTCCTGCGCCGCAATATCAGCCGCCACATCTGCGGCCGTCCGTTTCTCTTTTGCCATCTTTGTCCGCTCCTTTCAGATAAAAGATGCTGTATTTTTCCCTTTGCGCTCCGCCCTCATGCAGGCTTCGCGCCATATCTGCGGGAGAGAGGGGTCCCTCCCTCCCGCTTTGGGTCTTACGCGTTAATGACGGCCATTTTATTGGCGGGGACCGGCACACAGTCGATAGACATAGAAACCACTACGTCGATGCTCATGTCTGCGGTCTGGTCGGGGGTCAGCTCCAACTGAATGGGCGTGCCCTCCTCCATGCCGATGTACACGGGCTTGTAGCCGCCCACGGCGGTCAGCCAAATCTTGTCGGCGGGCACAATATCCACAACGGTGGTATTCTGGGTGCCGGGGACAATGGCCGTGTCAATGGGCATCAGGTTCATGCCCATGTACTCGCCCAGGAAGCCGTACCGGGTCCAGTCCAGACCCAGCAGGGTAGACAGGGCGGCGTCCAGGTTCACGGAGGAGGCGTTCACCACGCCGCTGGGCAGCGCCTTGGTCAGTGCGGAGGGACGGCCAATGGCCATCACATTCCGGTAGCGGGTCCCGTTCACAACGCTCACGCGCTCACCGGCAGTGACCCAGTTTGCGGAGGTGTTGGTGAAGGTCATGTTGGCAGGCACATAGGCGGTGTTGGCGGTCATCTTGGTCAGAGTGCTGATCCACAGAGCGGTGATCTTGGAGTACATACCGGCGGCCAGAGCGTTGAAGAACCGGCCCATGTCGGCATCGTTGCCCACCAGCTGATACCACTTCACGCTCACCCGTGCGGTGCGCAGACGGGGGTTCAGGGTCACGCTCTTGTTGTAGAGGGTGTTGGCGGGCTTGGAGCGGGAAGAACCCCAGCTGTCATCCTCAAAGAGGAAGATGTCATTGGACATGATGTCCAGTTCCTTGGTCTGGCCGATGGGCACGGTGGTCGTCTCAGCCAGCCAGCCCAGTCCGGAACTCATGACGGTGGGCAGCATGGGGGTCACGATCTCGGTGACGATACCGGCCAGAGTCTTGAGGTACAGACTGTCGCTCATGAACTTGCGCTGGTTGCGGCGGAACTCGTCCAGATCAGCGGGGGGGATCTCACCGCTCAGGGCGCACACCCGCTTGGCGCAGAAAAGCAGCAGGTTCTTCTGCAGGTTGCGGTTGGTCATGCTGTAACTGTTCTGCCCCTCGCCGTCCGCCAGCATAGCGGTGAAATCGTCGGGCTGCTTGGTCATCACGCGCAGGGCGCGCTCATCCCGGCCCAGACGCTCACGCATCAGCAGACGGCCGCAGGTCACGATGAAGGCCCGCTCCCGCTCCGCGTTGCTGAACTCCTTGGCTGCGCTGTCATATACATCAGGATTGATGCTGTTCAGTTTGATTGCCATTGTTGTCACTCTCCTCTCGTTTCTCAGCCCGCTGCCGCGTCAACCTTGCAGGCCAGCACGTCCACGAACTCAAATGCGCTCTGTGCGCCCTCGGTGAAGGTGCCGCCGGTGGGCAGAACCTTGAAGTACGGAGTCCCCACGTCGGTGGGAGCGGCGTTTGCGGGCACCAGCAGGCCGTTGGCAATGGTCAGGAACTTGTTGGCCCCCAGAGCGGTAGACACGTTGCCGATGCCGAAGCGGTAAATCTTGTTCCCGTCGAACACGATCTTGGTGAAGGTGACGGGATAGCCCTTGGGAGCGGGCAGGCCCAGCGTGTTGGCGCCAACCTTGTAGAGGTTGCCGGTCGCGGGGTCCTGAACCATGTTCACGTCATAGGGGTTGCAGGCGTAAATGCCGTCGCCCTCGTTCTTCACGGCGGCTCCGGTGGCCTTCATATTCCAGCTGTTGCTGTTCTTGATGGTCACGGTGGAGCCGGTGGGACCAACGCCCACATAGCCCTCGCAGTCCATCAGCTCATCCTTCACGCACAGGAAACCGGCGGAGCACAGCTCCTCCTGCTTCTCGCCGTTCTGGAACTTGCCGGTGATGTTCAGGGTCTCATCGAATACGCGGTTGGTCACGCGGGGCCAAAACGCAGTCTTTTCAATGTATGCCATTGTGATTCACTCTCCTCTCGTTTCTCAGCCGTTCATGTGGCTCAGCATCTCCGCGATGCCGCCGCCCTCGCCGCCGTTGGTCTTGGGGTTGTTCCATGCGAAGGAATGCTGCTTGGCGGCCATTTCCTTCTTGCGCTTCTCGGTCTGCGCCTTGCCGTGTGCGGCCATCAGGTCCAGCACGGCGCGGTCCGCGCCGCAGAACTTCCCGTTAGTCTCCATGGCGGCGAACTCCTCGGCCCGGTCGCACAGGCCCTTGGCGGTCTCGGTCATGTCGGCGTCGCCCTCCACGGCGCAGGCCTGGATGTCCGCCAGGGCGCCGTTCACGGCTTCCTTCACGGCTTCGACCCGGCGCTCATGCTCGGCGGCCTCCATGGTGCGGATCTTCTCCTCCGCCGCGTCCAGACGTGCCTGCAGTGCCTTCACGTCCTCCGCCTGCTGTCCCTTTGCGGCGCAGGCATAGTCCACGATGTCGCTCACCTCTACCGTGGCTTCCGCCCCCTCGCCAAAGGGGAAGGCTGCCGTGAGATAAGCGGGCTTGATGCGGCTCTCCACCACGGCGCCGTTATCCTCCGCGTTAAAGGCGTAGGTATAAGCGCTGCCGGCAGAGTCCACGAGGCCAACGTGCATCCCGTCCTTGCTCAGAGCGACCACGCGGTAGCCCTTGAACTTTTCGGACATGGCCTCCATTGCCTTCTTGCTCATGATGTTCACTCCTTTTCTCTTGTTCGTTTCGTTGCTTCCCTTTCCGGGGTCCAGAGACGCCGCCCGCAGTTTCAATGTCTTAAACTCTTCCTGCATGGCACTCAGCGCCTTGATCCGCGCCCCCGGAATTGCCGGCGGCACATCGTCTCCCAGCACGGTTACGCCAAGACCTGCCCAATCTGTAATGATCTCGTTCTTGCCGTCCATGTGGGATTTTTTCGTATCGGTTTCGGCGGAAACATCCATGCGCCCTGTCCGCACGATCTTTTCCACCAATTCCGGTGCGTAAAACTGAAATAACCGGCCCTTTGCCCTGATCCACTCGTTCCCGCCCTCTTCCACGATGGAAAAGTCCTTGGGATCGTCGGATAGGGTCCCTACGATGCGCTCCGCCGTTCCGTCCATGAACGTGTAGCCTTTCTCGCCGGTGTAGGGGTCCCGCACTTCTCTCATGTTGTGTCCGTCCCCCACCTTGCGGCCCACATAGGCACACAGGATGGGCTGGCCCACAAACGTCAGGTAGTGCTCCCGCATGTTGCGGTAATCCCAATGATTCTCATTCAGCCCAGAGCGCATGACCCACAGCTCCACGCCAAACTCGTATTCACTGAGCCGCTGCATGACCCGCAGCTCGCCGGACATTTTTACGTGCTCCGGCGGGGTCCCTCTCGTCCGAAACGGCATGGTCACGCCTCCTCTTCGTCAAACAGCTTTTCCACCCAGTTGTCATAGCTGGTGGCGCTGCCGTCGGTTTTGTCATACATCTGCCATGCGTAGAGCATGGTCTCGTAGCTTTTGCTGTTCTCCATCTGAAGGTTTTCAAATTCCCTTGCCAGCGGATACAGCCCCACTTTTTCGCTGGCGCCCACGCAGTCCCGCAAGGCGTCCTCAATGTCCTCCAACAGCCGGATCACCTCACCGAATACGCCGTCCATGTCCTCCGGCCGCTCCCGGTATTCCGGGGTCTCCGGGTATTCCTGCATGAGGTGCCGCTGGTGGAGAATGTCGCCGATCACGTCAAACCGCTTGGGCTGTTCGTGGGCCAGACGGTGGATGGCGTCCGCCGTGTGTACCAGTCCAAACTCCACCAGAACCCACTCCTTCAGCGTGTCCAGACCCCGCGCGGCGTTCTGGTATGCCGCCGTAGCCCGCCTCGCCGCGTCCCGCAGCGGGGAAAAGCGGGGATTTTCGTAATGGTAAATGTCCCGCAGCTTTGCCATGTGGTTTCCTCCTCTCATGTTGAAAAAAAGCGCTGCCCACGCCGGTCATTCCGGCGTCAGCAACGCTTTGCTCCTCCCGCTCACCGCTTAGAGCGGGGTGCTCTGTTCACTTTTTTTGTCTATTCCCCGTAGGTGTCAATGTCCGCCTCCTGCCCCTCGCTGGTCACGGTGCCGTCCCCCTTGGGTCTCCCGCCGGGGTTCAGATCGTGGGCCGCCTGGGGCGGCAGTCCGCTTTCGGACTGTTTGGCGTTGTAGCTTGTTACGAGCGGCAAACGCTTATCCATGATCCCGCTTGCTTTGATGGCGTTGGAAATGCTCAGATCGTCCAGCAGGGAAAGATCGTTCATCGCCATGTAGATGATGGTCTGCGGCAGGATACCCAGAGTCATGCCCTGCTTGGCCTCCTCCATCCGCTTTTCCTCTGTGGAGAGGGTCCCGAACAAACTGAACCGCCACGAATATTTCAGATTCAGCTGGTCCATAATGGCGGCCATCATCCGTTCGTAGCCCCGGTATACGCACTCCGCGAACTTCCCTTCGATCTGCAGGGAGATTTGAGCGATGCCCGCCTTTGGGTCCTCCGTGGTGGGTACAATGGCGGACAGCCCCGCCTTGTTCATAGCGTAGCTGTACCCGGCTGCGGAAATCTTGGTGGCGCTGGGTGCTTCTGCCAGCTGGTGCATTTTGATGTTTTCCACAGGAGCCGTGAACCAGCCGATGCCGCTGGTGTTGCTCTCGGTCAGCATCTGATACCACAGATACTCAAACAGCCGCCGTCCCGCGTCGGAAAGCCGGTAATCGTCCTCCACGCTGGTAATTTCGCTCTTGTCCTTGTAGGGGATCTCGCCGGTAAACAGGGCGATCAGGGGGTTCTGCACCAGTTCCAGCTGGATCTGCTCGTACTGCGCCATCTGCACCAGAGAGAGATACAGCCCCGCCAGCGGGGAAATGGCGTTCCGGGATACATCGTCCGCCTCAAAGGTGAAAATCTTGTCCACCGGAAGAGTCACCCAGTAGAACCACCGCCCGTTCTGGGAGTATACCTCCGGGTCTCCCGCCAAGCGGCCGCCGGTCTGCTTCCGCCGCTGTTCCAGCACGTTCAGGTCCACCCGGTCCCGCGCCGCGAAGATCACCCGCTTTCCCGTGCCCTCCGGTGCCCGCTCCGCCGATGCGTAGAAGTCATCCAGATAGGGCAGTAGCAGGTCTCCGAACTGTAACGGGTCCGTCCCCGGCTGCATAAAGTACATCAGGTTCAGCGCCACCGTGTATTTGGAAATGTTGTTGAACCCCACGATCTTTACCCAGTCGCTGGGGAGCTGCTGTAAAAAGGCGTGGTTTACCTTGTTGTGGGGCTTGTCCACGCTGATCCGTGGATAGTAGAAAACCTTCCCCTCCTGCAAGACCTGCCCCGCGATCTCATGGGCGGTGGCCTTGGGGTCCAGCGTTTTCCGCAGCTTGTCCAAAAGCTGCCATTCCCGCAGGAAGTCCTCCCGCTTCGCTTCCTCCTCCGTCACATACTCCGGGGCCACATAGCTGTGGTAGGTGAGCATTTCCGTGTATACCTTCCGGGTGTGAAACAGAGGATACGCCGTCCATTCCAGCGCGTGGGCCACCTGCCGCAGGCCCTGCTCGTTGCCGTCCGGGGCGGTGAGCATCTCCGCCACCTTGTCCTTGCTGTAATTCACCGGCAGCGAGGAAACGGCCTTTACCCGGCGGTTCTGGATGTAAGGGTTGTTCCGGGTGTAGGTGTTGCTGGCCGCCCGCATAAACGCGCTGCTCACAGCGTCCATAGGCAGGTCACCGTACTGCGCCGCCAGCTTCCGCAGCCGTCCGAAAATCTCCGGGTACGAGGCGAACTGCATCGACCTCAATTCAGTTTGCAGGTCCATGCTCCCCGCCTCCCTTCATGCGCTCCCGCTCCTTCTGCAATTCCCATTCCAGCCGGTCCAGAGTGCTGACCCATTGCTTCTCCGCCGCCTCCGGCGTTACGCCCGCTTGGGCCGCCGCCTCTGCCAGGATCATGGTGTTGCAGTCCGCCAGCCACAGGCGGTCTCCGTCTGTCAGGCGGTCCAGATCCGCCCCGGCCACCTCCACCGCGCCCTCCGGCTTTTTCCGTCCGGTGAGATACAGCAGAATGTACCCTGCGCAGATCCGGTAAAACCGGGTGTCATACGCGGTCTCTTCCGTTTTCCGGGTCCGCCCCATGGCGTACAGCCGGTATCGTTTCTTCCGTTGAGCCATTGTCAAAACCTCCGGCCTCCCCGCCGCGCCGTCACCAGCCGTCCGCTGCCTCCGGTGCTGATAGGCGGGGCCACTTTGTTTTCCTTGAACCGGTCCAGCGCCGACGCCCAATCGCTTTTGTTTTTCCCGTGGATCTCCGTCAGCAGCTCCTCCCGCTCGATCAGCTGTGCCAGCCGCAGGGCGTATTTCGTGGCAGACCAGCTATCGCGCTGAATGGCCTTGGAAATGCGCTTCTCGCTCATCCCCGCCCCGCTGGGCACCAGCTTCAGGTTCTGGATCTGGCCGGACAGCTCCCGGCACTTCTGGTAGGGCTGTGCAAACTGATAGTCCCGATCATCGTCCCGGATGCGGTGGGCGCGCTTATACGCCTCCACGCCCTCGTTGGCGTTCAGCGTCAGCAGTTCAACGTTGTGGTGCTCAAACTCCGTCTGTGCGTATTTCAGCATTTCAAAGTCCGGGTCCGTCACGCCGGTGCCGCCTGCCTTGATGGGGTAGATCACCGGAATGGCCCCCGGCAGCTCCGCCGCTGCGTAGGCCGCATGATTCTTCACGCACAGGGGCGGAAGCCCGTCTCCCAAGTCAGTCATCAGGTCCTCTAAAACGCCCCGTCCATACTGCCAGGAGTCAATGGAGATGTAAGTCTGGCTTCCGTCATAGCAGAACCGGTTCCAGATCGCCTTCAGCCGCCGCGCCTGCGCCTTGCTCTTGTCCGGCGGGGGCCAATCGTCAATGTAAACCAGCTGCTTCAAAAATCGGTCCCGTTTCAGGTATTCCCGCTGCCGCGTCAGCTTCAGCACCACGCAGGCGCACTTGGCGTTCTTTGCCGAATCCTCGTAGGAAACGTCATAGCCCACGATGTAAATGACCTCTTCCGGGGCCAGCTTGGGGTGCGGGTCTTTGCAGCAGTGCTCCGTCTCCATCACCAGCACCCGCTGGGAATCCGTCAGCACCTCGTCGGAAAGCACGGGGAACTCGTCCGCGCCGGTATAGCGCGATTCCATCTCTCGCATCCACCGTTCAATGGTCAGTTTCTCTTTCAGCTTTTGTGCCCAGGAATAGGGCCGCATCTGCTGTAAGATCACGCATTGCCACGGAATATCCACCGCAAAAGATTTTTCGCCCCGCCACATGGCTTTCAATACGGAGCACCGAACCTGAAAGGCGTGGTTCTGCTTGCGCCCCGCGCTGGTGATGGAATGGCTCTTGTATGCCACAAAGTTAGGGTCCGGTTCCCCGTTTACGTTGTGCCGCAGGCGCACGGCCGGCAGTACCACCGTTGTGTACTCGTCAAAGTCGAACGGCGGGTTTTCCTCTTGGGCGAACTCCTCCGCCGTAGCTGCGTGAATGTTATCGCCACGCTTGGCTCCAATGTAAAAGGCGCTTCCGCCGTCCGTCTCGATCTTGAAATCATCCTTGCTCTCCGCGCTGACCCGCCAGTGCTTGGCGAGGGCCGCATAGTCATGTTCCAAGGCACGGAAGGTTTTTCCACCGATACCCGCCAGCTGTTTTAGTGCCGGTCCCACATACAACACTTGTGTTCCCGGCCACACAACGCCGTTTACCATCTCCGTCAGCAGTTTTGTGTAGGTTTTTGTCATGCCGCGGGTGCCGGTGATCGCAACTTCCTGATTGCGGGCGTAGGCCCGCATCATCATGCGTTGAAGCAGTTCTAATGTCTTAAAATCGCTGTCATCACTGCGGAGAATGTCCGCCAGAATGTCGGGGTGCTAATACCAACGGCCTGTCCAGATCAGGAACGCATACCACGCATCTTCATAGTCTGCGTAATTTCTGGTTTCCGTCTCTTTCTTCTGTACCCAGCCAGAAGTCGCAGACCAAACCTTTCCGGATCGTCTTGCCATTGGTATCAACTCACCTCCTCAAAGTATGCCCACCGATACCCGCCTGCGCGAATCCGGTTCGGCAAATGTTTGCAAACCTGCCCGATGCCTTGAGCGGTTGTATTGCACTTTCTCGCGGCCTGCGCCAACGATTCAAACACTTCGCCAGTATCTAAATTGACCACTTTCTTTTTTGCCGTGGATCTTCTGGTTTGATCTATCTGAAAATTTTCGGCATCCTCCGCAAGACACCAATGGAACCCGGCCGCCGTTATATAGCGGCCTGACAAAACATCTCTTATGCAGTCCCGCTTGATCCCGATTTCTCTTGCCGCTTGGTGGATAGAATCGTAAACAACACCTGTTTCAACACACAGAACCGACCTGCTCAAGTCCCCCGGCAAAATGTTGTACCCCTTTTCCGGGTTCATCGTGTCCCATAGCTGGATATAAGACCGTTCCAGTTCTTTGGCTTCGCTTTCACTCGTCCCCTGATAAAGAATTTCGTGTCGAATATTCCCCCAGCCAAAGAAATTTACGGCGCTTGTAAACGCCTCATTCGCACGATATTTTGTCCCGCTTCCCCATCTGTTTACCGGATCGTCTCCTGTCTGACCAACATAGATTTTCCCATCCGGTGTGATATGGCGATACACTGTGTAAACTTTTTTCATAACGTCCCCCATACAGACTTGTATTAAAAACCGGTGATCCTCTGTATGGGAGAGGAAACGGTAGCTACTCCGCTGTCCCGGCTTCTAATCATTTTTTCTTTACCGGCGGCATTTTAACAATGCCAAGTTCTTTGTACGTCTCTTTTTCCTGTTCGTCAGGTTTCTCCGCAAACTCGCCCAAATCATCCCGCAACCGCATATCCGGCGGAAGCGTTGGCAGTTCCGAAAGGCCGTCATTGACCCGCGTTGTGTTGGCCATGTACAAAAGGATCTGTTCGGCGGCATCCTTTGTGTAAGAATACTTGGGCCGCCGGTGAAACAGAATCTCAAACATTTCATCTGGGGAACACTGCTTTCCGTTTTTCAGCAGCCCTGCCTTTTCCAGCCGGTCCACAATGCCGTCGATTCTCAAGTCATCAATCGGCTTGGCATCTCGTTTCCGCAGTCCCTCACTGGACAGGTTATCCTGAATCATCTTGTTCAGCTTGGCCGCCTTGTCGAACTGACCGATAGAACGCATATTATCCCGGTCCAGCGTCATTTTTGCGCAGTCCCGCAGAATGAACTCCTGCTTCACGCTCACGCCGCCAGCCGCCATCAGGTCGCTGGCCAGCGCCTCATAAATGCGGTCCAGCTCGTCATAGTCCTCAGAGGTGTAGGGGTTCTTCGCGGAGTTCTCGCCCCAGTTCTTCCGCTGCTGTGCCGTCCCAACCTTCCGGTTCCGGGCGGACTTCTCGTTGCCCACCGCCTTGGTGAACTCCCCGGCGGACAGTCCCTCGCCAAAAATCTTGGTAATGTCCGTCAGTCCGTCCAGAAAGCCAAGGGGTTCCCCCCGCCGCGCGTCCAGTTTCTTCAGCCGCAGGTTGTCCAGATAGGCGATCCACTTCTCGCCCACGTCCGGCTCCTTTGGCACCGCCAGCATATCAAAAGGGCGGTCAAAGGCGATACAGCAGTAAAAAAGGGCAAGGCTGTCGCTCGTGGCACGGGCAATGGCGTCATAGCGTTCCTGCTGTGCAGTCAGTTCCGCTGTATCCATCGGTTCCAGTTCCATTCGCGGCCTCCTTCCCCAAAAAAACAGAGAGTGAAAAGAATTTATTTCTTCTCACTCTCTATTATTCCACAAGGCTTTCCCGATTTGGTAAACTTTAGTAGCCACTTGAAAAATTTTTTATTCCGGCTCCAAGCCGAGGATGTAATCCACACTCACGCCGTAAAAATCCGCCAGTGTGATCAGGGCCGACGCCTTCGGTTCCTTCATGCCGCTTTCGTAAAAACCTACCATACCGTGGCTCATGCCGCAGTATTCGGATACCCGGCGGCTGCTCACGCCTCTGGCCCGCCGCAGTTCCCGCAGCCGTACCGCGTAAACCGGCAGTTCCCTGCCCTGCTTGCGGTCCTCAGTCCTCTCCATCGTCCCCCTCCCATTCCAGCAGCTCGCAGACCCGTTTGATGTGCTTTTCAATGCGATCCAGCTTCCACAGCAAAGAATACAGACCCAGCAGCGTACAGGCGTATGCTGTCATGGCAATATTCCCGCTGGACGACTCATAGACCGCAAAGCCCACCACTACAAGCAGGACCGCAAAATTCAAGATCGTTTCCGCCATATCAGTTCCCCTCTCTCAGACCGCCCGGACCTCTCCGGGCAAAAAGTTTTCCGTCACGTGCCCGCCCTTGGTTTGGGTGGTCACGGTGATGAACCGTCCGCGAGGGTGAATCCATGCAACCCGCCCCCGCCGAAGCGGGCACAGTTCCACGCTTGACTGCTCGCTTTTCGCCCGCTCCACCGGCAGCGTCTTGAACTTCGCCTCTACCGTCTGTCCGATCTTCATTTCCGTCCTCCATACGTCACTTTTTTCAAATCCTTGTACCGCTCGGCGTGCGGAATCAGCTCTGCCTTATCCCGGATGATCTCTTTCAATACCCGGTCCATGTGTTCCTGACATACGTCCGCCGCCGGATTCTTGTAGTCCAGCGCCGGCCTGTATTCTTTTCTCACCTCTGCCCATGCTTCGGTGAGCCGCATAATGCGGTCATAGCCCCAGCCCTCCGTCTGGTGGATCGCGATTTGCAGGGTATCAATGTCATATTGCGAGGTTATAACCATCGTTGCCTGAAGCAGCCGGTTGGTCTCGTTCTCCCACCGTTGCAAGTACCCAGACTGTTTAGCCATTTTACTTCCCCCTTAACAAGTGCAGTTTCAGCCAAAGTGGAATGTCGGCGGTCAGAATGCTTTTGAAATAAAACACGATAAACGCAATGCCAGCGGCTATAACCAGCGTCCAAAACGCTATAATCAGCCAGTCTTTCAGCTTCATTCAGCACCTCCGTCCATCTTAGCCCCGCAATCCTCGCAGTATTTTTTAGTAGGCTTGTCCCAGCTGCCATCAGTGGTAATGACAAAGCCGCACACAGGGCAGCACCACTCATCCCCGCCAAGATGCGCCCACCGGGTGTGCACCACCGGCACGGCATCCACGGTGGGCATGTTGTCAATGTCGCATTTTTCCACATAGTCATCATTTGTTTCTCCGTAATCATTGGGGTATGATTTCCACTGGATTTTGTCTGCATCAATCAGCCGCATGGCCAGCACCTCCGTTCATCTTCACTTCACCCACAAGGTCAAGGACTGCCGATAAAATTGCTCGATCTATAATTGCCTGAATATTTGTGTGATTTTCTATTACAACCGGCATTTCTGCAAGTGATTTGTTGTAATATTCCGCTTTTCGCACAATCCATTTGCCATTCCAGAAATCGACGGAATACCCTGCACTTTTCGCCGCCTCCATCTTTGCCGACTTTGCCGTGCCTGTTTTCACGAAGTAGCTTTCTCGCGTCACCCACGGATTTTTGTAAATCTTCATGGTCAACCCCTCCCGTCATGTACCGTTGTGTATTCCCCAATCAGCGTGTTCAGCTTTCTCAGTCCCTCCATGGTGATTAGGTCCTGCGCGCACAGCTCGTCCCGCAGGCGTTCCAGCGCTTCGATTGGGGCAGCGTTGGCAGTTGGAAGTTCATAAAGATATTCTGCGAACTCTTCTGGTGTCAAAAGCGTGAAAGGCGGACTATCTGCCCTACCAGCGTCAAAATTATTAAACGCTTTTACAGCCGCTTCCAGCTCAATGTACTTATCCATGCTGCTTCGTCTCCTCCTGAGTCTGGTTGAGTAGCATGATTTCTTCCAAGGACAATTCGTCGCGAGCAACTGCCAGCACCTGCCTGTCCGTCAGGCCGTACTTGTCTCTAAGTGGCACCAAAATCGCACACATATTCTTCTTGGTGAATGGGACCTGCCCAGACGTGAGCTTGCTGTAAGCCTTCTGAATTTCAACTGCTGCTTCTAACTGCATGGTTTAATATCTCCTTTCAGTCGATGGGTTGATGCTGCGGCCCACGCAGCGCACTTTCGCAGGAAGCCGAGCGCTCAACGTTCAGTGTTGTCACCTCCATCCATCTTGGCCCCGCAATGGCAATACGGATATTTCTCGATGTTTACTTTCACAGCAGACATGATTTCTCTGCCGCAAACCGAGCAACGGTATTTGGCCTTTGTTGCCCATTTTTTAACTTGCTCCCACTGCCCATGCACCACCGGGGCCACGTCAGCGGCTGGGGCGTCCTCGATCATGTCGATTGCGTCACCGGTGCCACACGCACGGCATCTTACTCCGTTGTAGCTGTTGCAGTCTGCGCAGTAAGCTTCTTCGATGCGCTTAATTGTCGCTTCCCGTTCAATGTGTTCAGCCATCCTTCATCGCCTTCAATGCTTTCTCCGCCTCCTCGCGGGTCAGGAATATGGTTTTTCCTATGGAACTTTCCACGTATGAGCAGAACGGGTACGTTTCAATGTCCCACCGTCCCTGTATTGCGAGGTATCTCATGTTTCCAACTTTGTGCTCTAAGATTTCTCCGGCGAACACTCTGTATAACGTGTCACCCACCTTGCACGGTAGAACTACTGTGCGCCCTTCCTTGTCGGCCTTAACCAGTTCCTCCAACCGGCCAAGATCGCAGTCTCGGCACAGATGGCGGAGCTGCTCTGCGGCTTCGTGGTCCATGTCGATTTCTTCCGGCGTCCGCTCTGTGTCCTCGTAGGCTTTCAGCCGCCAATAAAAGTCCATAGCGCTCTTCTTTACGGCCCTCGCATCAATCATCGTCCTACGGGTGGTGTGCTCGTCCACACGCACATCAGGGATAGTCAATCGTTCCATCACATTTCCTCCATTCTGAGCCTTGCTCACGGCTTGCCTTCCCACGGGGTTTCAAGCCATTTTTTAATTTCATGCCAATTTGATGGCATCGTCGAAACACCAGAGAGGTCTTTCGTGAAGAAATCCATCCGCAAATTGTACAGCACCCCGGCCAGCTCGTTGTCCGTCATGCTCCGGATCCGGTCGGCGATGGTAACGGGCCACGTGCGATACGGGCACTTTTCGATTGCGGCGCAGTTTTCAAAGTCATAGCCCATCTGCATGGGGCAGTTTTCACCGGTGCACTTTTTCATCACTTACCCTCCCTTTCAGCCTGATTCCATTCCGCCTGTTCCACTCTTGTCCAGCTGCCCTCGCCTTGTCCAACTCTGCCTGCGCTTGTTCCAAAACGTCCGGAGGTACATCCGCAATGGGCTTGCCCTCGTATGGGCGAAGGAGGTCAAAATAGGCTGCATAGTGCTTTCGTTCTTCGTCAATCAGCTTCATACACCTTTCGTGGTGGGCGTCGTTGCGCTGGAGTCTAATTCGTCCCAGCGCACGATCCAAATAATACGGGCCTGTCTCCATGGCCAGCATTTCTACCACTTGCAGCAGTTCCGCCTTCGTCAGATTACTTGGCTTCAGCATTTTCCACCTCCGGCGGTTCCGGCAGTGGCGCCCAGTGGGTGACGGTGCAAGGCAAAGCCATGCAGAGCCACTTTTTCGCCTTTGCGTGATAATTGCCGATGTCCACGCCAAAATCAGGGCTGTAAATCATGTAGTTCACAAGCTCCGCAGTCTCATCGTTGCGCCACACCTCCGGCAGCCGCTCCTCCACCGGGATCCACCGGGGCAGCTGCGCCCGCAGCTTTTCAATTTCCTGCTGGAGTGCCGCGATGTGGGTGCTCTGGTTGGCGATCCGGTCGGCTGCGGTAAGCCCCATTGCGTCAACATCGCAGGAAACCCACTCCGTCAAATTGACTTTTCCCGCCAGATCTTCCGGGACCGGCTCCGTTTTGTAAAACGGAAATTTCTCGCAGTCGCCCATTGGTTTACCTGCTGTTGAAGCGCATCTAAGCGCATTCACGAGGTTTGTATCGTTCATAGTCTGCATATCCCTTTCGTTCATTCCTCAAACCCTCCAAGAACTTCCTGCCCCGGCAAAACGCCGTCCTCCATCCACCAGTGGAATACATCCACGCCGGATTGCCACTGGCACGGCAGACTTCGCTTCCTCCGTTCTTCCAGCATCCGATCGAACGCCCGGATATACGCCGCCTTGATTCTCGGATAGCGGGCGAACTCCATGGCCCTTGCTTTTGATGCCATGGGGCAGCCAATGCAGCCGACCCGGTGAAATCCCTCGCAGTAAAGCGGGTTCATGGGGATTTTTTCAACCGCGGCGTAATCCAGCACATCATTGTCCTGCCAGTCGATGATCGGATTCACTACCCGCTGCCCCTTCATTTGGCAGACTTCAAACAGTCGCCTGTCCTCCTCGTTATCGTTGGCGAGGATGAGGCTTTTTTGCCGATTACTGTGCAAAACTTCCCACCCCCCCCCTATTTTTTCGCCGTGCCGTGCTCTCCGCCCAGCGGACGCCGGTGGCGATAAACCGCCCTTTCCCACCGCCCTCTTTCAGCACTGCGCAGCAGTAGCGCACCAATCTGGTTGGCGGTATCAGCTTCCGTGGGATCAGGTTCCACATGGTCACGCGGGAGCCGTCCGGCTGAACGTGCTTATCCACGGTGCACTTCACGCCCTTTCCCTCTAACCGGCGGAACGTATCGTACACGTGGCGCACCGTCTCCGGCGCGTCTGCCGTGGTGAGGGAGTGCAGGGCTTCAAACGGGATGCCGCTTTTCTGTGCCAGATGCAGCATCACATCGCTGTCCTTGCCACCGCTGTATGTGATCACAAGCGGCTTCTCGAAAAGCCGAAGGCTCATATCCGATGCCGCCCGCAGCCGCTCTATGGCGGTCTGCTCCAAGTCGCTCATCCCTCCACCTCCGTAAGCCAGAATGCCTTTCGGCACTCAGAGCATTTAGGTGCGCCGCACTCTTTCCGCATCTTTTCGTAAATATTGCAAGGGCACAAAGTCAGACAGCCATCCGTTTCGCCAACATCTGCTCCCGGAAACAGCTTCAAAAACTCGCTCTGGCGGGTTTTGCGGGGATGTGCGGCAACCCATTCCTCGAGAAAATTTACCTGTTCATCGGCATCAGCACCACCGTTCAAATTGAACATACACCCTGGGTTTCCGTTGGCTGGGCAATCTTTGCATATATCATGTGTCCCGCACAATCTTTTGCGCTCCTCGATAAACTTCACAGCATCCATCATTCCACCTCCGCAAGCCAGAATTCCCGTTTGCAGCCAGCGCACGTATCGGAATTATCTTTGTTGCAAGCTCCCTTTCCATGCCTATACGCGGCTGAGATCGCAAGCGGGCATATCGCTATGGCACCGTCTTTTGAGATTGCCGCCTCCGGATACTGCGCAAGGAACACGCTCTGCCTGGTTTTGATTGGATGTTCAGCGGCCCACTTCTCCACAAACGCAACCGCATCTTCAGGGTATTCCTCCATCCATTTCTTGCAACTGATACCAGTGCAATCGATCTCGCTTTTATAGAGTTCACATTGGTTGCACGTCGAGTTTTCGTTGCACATTCTTACTTTTTCTCTCAAAAACTCCACAGCATCCATCATTCAGCCTCCCCTTCCTCGTCCAATTCGTTGAAATACTGGCTCCCGCAGTAGGGACAGCCCACTTTCCGGAACCGCTCAAAAAAACAGTCCGGGCGCGGGTCCGACCCGTCTAAGATCATCGGGGCCTCAAATTCTTCTCCGCACGTTTCACAGCGATACATGGTTCTTTCCTTTCTTCGGCTGGTATACGTCCCCCCGGTCCCACGCTTTTGTGGCGCAATTCAGACCGTGGTAACGCTTCGTTCTGCATCCGCAGGAGGTGCACACCACGATGTAGTCAAATGGCGGTGCCGCATCCTCCACCCGCTCCCCGCTGTCCAGTCCGCAGAGGGGGCAGGGTGGCAGCTTTTTCTTCCACCCTGCTCTCCGGTTCTCCCTGTTCACGGCGTACCGCCTCCCAGCATGACCTTTGCCAAAAGGATCGCCAGCAGCAGCAAAAAGCAAATTCCGCCGATCAGGGCGGATGTGTCAGCCCGCTCCCGCCGCCGCTGTTCCCGCGTCTTGCGGTTCCGCTCCGCCCGCCGCCGTTGCAGCTCCCAATAGGCTTCCTGCTCCCAGTAATCGTTGCTGTGCTTCATGTCCCGCTCCTTTCGTTTCCGCATGGGAACAAAAACCGCCCCATGTCTCCCGGTTCCTCCACCGTGCCGAACCGCCGTTTGGTCACGGCGATGGGGAACTCCTCGATCTCGCTGGCCCATAGGCAAGTCCCGCGCCCGTTCAGCTGCTCCCAGATCAGCGGAAAACCGCCGATCCCATCGAACAAACTCGCCATAGTCGCGTCCCGCTCGTAGTTGCCGCACAGCCGTTTCAACAGCCATTTCCACGGCGGCAAGGCAATAGCGTTGCCAAGCGCCTTGTACCGGGGGCTGTCCGCGTCCTTGTGACGCTTGCCCTTGCTGTCCGTCCACTCGCCCAAGTCCGTCCAGTGGTCCGGAAAGCCTTGTAGCCGTTCGCACTCCAAGGGGGTCAGACGGCGAACCACCATGTTCTGCCGAACGGTATTTTGCAGGTTCAAACTCTGCCCGCTGCTTTCCTTTGCCTGCAAGGTTCCGTTGATCTCCCCGCCCTCGGTAAAATTCCGGCAATCTACGCTTGCGACATACGCGGTCATATCTGTTCGGTATGGGCCATTGGCTTTTGCTCTCAATGCTGGGGAAATTTCGCTTGATACCACCAGCATATCGTTGTAAGCGTCCTGCCCGTTATAGCTTCCAGCGTGTGCTCCGGGGGATAAAGTCCCGGTTGTTTTCTGGTATGTCAGCGGGATTTGGTTGCCGCCGGTTCCCACACGGGCTTGCAGACTGGGCGATACCTCGCCGCAGTCCCTGATCACGTCGCAGGCATGGCTCATATCCAGCACGGCGCACGGCACATGGGCGTTGGCGTTCAGCGTGTGACAGGGCTTCCCGAAGTCAGGAATACTCCCATTCTGCTTGCTGGTGATCTGCGTAGTATCAAACGCCATCACCGCTGGCTGGTGCCCATGCTCCTGTGCTCTCAGCGTACCGGCAACATCATGGCTCACGCCCATCACATTCCCGCCCTGATCGTTTAGGCACATCACCGCCGGTTTATTCCCTCCGCACTCCGCGTTCAGCGTAGGGGCCTGTTCCTCGGCGTATCCAATGCTCCGGGCCTGTTCGCTGTTCCCCAGCTTGAACCCAGCGCACACAACCGGCTGGTTGTTCCCGCTCATGCCTGCGGAAGCGGTCAAGGTCGGTGCACGGTCATCGCTTCGCACCTCGGCCCCTCCTTGCTGAGTTGCCATGCAGAAAAGCGTCTGGTCATTCCCTGCCTTAATCGTCCCGCTTTTCTCCGTCTGGACTAAGGCTCCTTTTCCACCTCCGTCGCATCCTCCCCGGATTCGGACTGCGTAAGCAGAACCTCTTTCAGAATTCCCGGCAGGGCCTTCCCCCGGCGCTCCGCTCTCCGCAGGATACCCTGACATGCTTTGCCGCTCAAACGATATTTCCCATGCGGTATCTCCTCCAAAATCTGCGACAAGCGCGATTCTACGGCGGCGTTGGGGGACTCCCCAGTGTTGCGCGTCGAGCACTCGCCACGCCACGCTCCATCGTCCTCCCATTTCATCATGATACCCCCCCCCAGGTATTCCAACCTTTTTCAGGCACTTCAATATCGGGGGCTTCCGGTTCTGCGACACGGATGGCTTCTTCGAGGACGGCTGCGAAGTCTTTTCCGCCGTTGCTTGAGAAGGCTCCGGGGACATTTTCCCAGACCATATACCGAGGTCGCACAAACTCACCTGTTCGCCCCATTCTTCTGTCACGTTCTCTCATCTCCTTGATAATCCGTATTTGCTCCATATACAGGCCGGAACGCGCCCCGGCAAGCCCCGCCCGCTTTCCAGCAATGGAAAGATCCTGTCTAACAAGGTGAACCACCTATCACACAATCAACGGGTTCTACTTCATTTCCGTGAATTTTTGTGACATCTCCATAATGCTTCACCTAAATCACCCCCTCTTGCATTTTCAAATAATCGTCTCGTTTTCTTTCCCTCCGCAGTTTCCGTTTGCACCGACTCAGAAAATCCGCGTCCATGTGCATCTCCCGGCAAATGTCCGCCGGGGCTGTCCGGGCTTCCAGCAGTTCCCGCAGCTTCTGCATTTCCGCTTCCCGCAGAAGGGGCGGCCGTCCGCCGCGGCTGGTAGTCCGACCTCCGCCCGCGCAGTTCACGCATTCCGCATAGGGGCAGTGGTTCAGGCAGTAGTCGATCTGGCTCTGCCGATCATGGGTGCATATCTCGATCCGGTCTTTCCCGTCTGCGCTGTCCCAGGGCAGCACAGCCCGCACGATCACAGTTACGGTCTCCACCGGGCATATCTCCTTTCCGTTCATACCTCCCGCACGGTGATGTGCTTCATGTCCTGCATCAGTTTCACCTTCATGCGGTAGGTCTTGTCTTTTTTCGTGGAGGGGCCTTTTACGTCCTCCACCACCAGATTCCATGTTCCGTCCTTCCCCCGCTCCTCGTAGGAGAAGTCCGCCCGATACGTCACGGCGCGGCTTCGGTCGCCGTTGGCCGTGATGTAGCTTTCTTTCAGCGTGAATTGGGGTTGGAGCCGCAGGTCCCGGATAGCCCCGGCCTTGCTGAGCAGTGACAGCTCATCATACCGGGCCGCTTCCTTGCGGCTGTCGAAGGTGTGCTCCGTTCCGTTGGGCAGGGTCCGGGCGGTGGGGTGGTTGTGGTGCTTGCGCTTGCCCTCCGCCGCCGCTTCCGCCTTCCCCTTCTCCTCCGTCACGAACTGAGCCATCACCCTTGCCGTCCGGTCGATCTGCTGGGCCTGCATCTGCTGCTGTACCTGCTTCCGGTAGCGCTCCGGCAGGCTGTTCAGATCATCCAAACAAACGCTCATCGCTTTTCCTCCTGATACTTCGGGCAGTCCAAAACCTGCACCCGCTCCACCAGTCCGTCCCGCTCCATGCGGGATCTCCGCCGGACCTTCCAGCCGGGAACGTCCTCAAAGCGGACCTTTCCGCTTTTCTCGTCCACCCGGCTCCATTCGCATTGCCCGTATGCCAGTTTGCAGGACCAGCACTTGTGCAGGCTGTTGGAGGGGTCCTTCAACTCATCCCGCGTCCTGCATTTCCGCATACAGCTTGCCAGGGTAAAATTACCTGCCATCCCCATCGGCCTTTCCCCGGAGATAGGCCATCACCTCATCCCGGCTGCGCCGCTGGGGGCGTACCGCGTCCTTGAACCATTCCGGCGGCTTCACCGCCTCGGCTTCCGGTTTCGCTTCCGCCGCCGGCAGTGCCTTCTTCTCAGGCGCCGCCAGCTTCTCCGGCTCCGGTCCGGTGCCGATGCGCTGTACCAGCGCCCGGACCTCCGCAGGCAGGGCGTTGATCTCCCGTTCCCGCGCGGAAATGGCCCGGTAGCTTCGCTGGAAGTTGCTGGACACTACGCTGTGCACCGTCTCCGTGTCCATCCGCGCCCACTCCCGCAGGGTGTTGGCACTGCCCACGATCCGCTGTACCACCGTGGGGAACTTCTCAAATTCCTCCTCCGCACCGTACAGCCCGTTTCGGATGGCCTTGGCCACCAGCGCCCACGCCTCGGCCTCCGTCATTTCCGGTTTCGCCGTCAGCAGCCGCAGTTTGGCCTTTACCTGCCCAATGGTGGGCGGGAAGCCCTTTTCGTCGCTCTCGATCACGCTTTTCACCGCCGCCGCCACCAGCGCCACCTCGTCATGGGCAAACATATCCGCCCACAGTTTAATGGCGTTGCGCATATCCGGCCCGGTGGTGCTGCTGTAAAACCGGGGATAGGCCGCCGTCAGAATATCCATGATGATGCCTGTCTCCTGTCTGGTCATGTGCGGCCCTCCTCCGCGTCCATCTCAGCCGCCAGCTCCGTCCAGCTTTTCCGGGGCTTGTCCGTCCGGGAAGCCGCCGGGGAGGGCTTTCCCTTCCCGCCGTCCCGTCCTTCCCATGTAAGGAACTTCTGCTTCCAGTTCTTCACCGGGTTCCCCTTGCTGTCCCGCCACGAGCGGCCCTGTGCGTCCGGGGTGTTGAAATATTCAAAGAACCGCCGGGGGTCCACCGTGCTCTGCCGGGATGCGGCGTAGGCTTCCACCTCTTCCAGCGTGGGCGGTACGAATTTCACCGCCGTCCGCTTTCCGCTCTCCGGTGCCTTTGGCTCACTGGGGGCACCGCCCCCCATATCTTCTGAACGTAGTGAAGAAGATATATCTTCTATATCTACTTCTCTTTCTTCTTCTGAAACAGCGACGGGTAGCGACTGGTCGGCATGGCGGTCGGGCGATGTGTCAGACGATTTTTCAATCAGCCGCTTTTGGCTTGCCCGCCGCTTTGCCTGATAAATCCGGTCCCGCTCTTTCTTTTTCTCGTAAGAATCTAACGTCTGGTGCTTCCCCCAGTTCGGGATCGTGATCACATCGTCTACAATCTCGATCATGTCGAATTGCTCAAAGGTCCGAAGGGCCATCCGTACAAGGCCAATGTCCCGCCGGAAGATGGACGCCAGCATTTCATCCGTGTACGCAATGCGGTTGTTCAGAATAAACACGCCGCTGTTGTTCTGCTTTCCGGCCAGCACCAGCAATTTGAACCAGATCACGATGATGCTGTCCGCACTTGGCATGGATTCGATCATCAGAACCTTTTCATCGTCAAAAATGTCCGTGGTAATCTTGATCCACTTCACATCACTTGCCATGGCTTCGCTTCATCCTTCCTAAATCTGCGGCACATAATCGTAGGGTTCGTCATCTTCGGGCTGTTCCCACGGCAAAACGGCGTCCTCCTGACTGTCAAGGGAACCCGCCTGACTGCTGCTGTGTTCCATAGGCTTCGCCGGTTCAGGGGAGCGCGGCTTCTCACTTCCTGCCGCAAGCAGTTCCAGCACTGCCGCCATCACCGTCTGCGGGGCCACGAACTCCGCGTGCAGCTCGCTCCACTCCTTCTGCTCCCCTTCACGGGTGGTGTAGCGCCGGGTTTTCCACACGCCGCACACCAGAACGGCGTCTCCCTTTTCCAGACACGCCGCCATGCGGGTCACGTCATCGTCCCCCACGGCGGACACGTTCATGAACTCGCCCTTGGCGTACTTCATGCCAAATTCCGCTTTCGGCGTTCCCTTGGCGGTGGTCCCAGTCTTGACCTCGCGGGTCACGGTGCCGGCACAGATCATGTACCGGCTGCCGTCCTCATCCCGCGTCTTAATGGAGATCAGCATGGTTCCTCACCTCATTCCCCAAAGAAGGTGGCCGCATAGTCCATTCCATCGTCCTGTCCCTTCTGAGTGGTCTCTGCGGTCTTTTCGGCCTTGGGGGGTGTAACCATACCGGATTCGCTCTCCACGGCCTCCTGATGGGCTTCCACAGCCGCAGGAGCGGTCTCTACCACCTCTCCGGTAGATGCCACCGTGCGCTCCGGCATGGGCATATCCGGAATCATGCCCTCGTCCTCGGCGCTGGCTTCCTCCATGAGCTGGGTCTTGACCTCCGGGGACAGGGGCGCATAGCCGCTGTTCAGCAACTGCCGCAGAATCGTCTTGCGGCACATCCGGTCCTGCCCGCCGTTAGGATCGTACCAGGGGGAGCCGTTCAGCAGCTTTTCCACATCCTTGGGGTTCATTTCCCCGCTCTGCATGGCCTTGAACTTCTCATAGCTGAACGCCTTGGAGTACCGGTCTGCATGGCGCAGAAGCCGGTCCATGGGCCAGTATTCAAAGCGGAAAGTGCCGTCCTTCAGCTCGTAATATCCGTAGTAGCCGATAATGGGCTTGCTCTGCCGTTCTTCGTCGCTCTCGTACTTGGCAAGGTTCACAATGGGCTTGCCCGTCCTGCGGCTCCGGCCCTCGATCTCGCCCTCACGGATCTCCACGCAGTCAATGTCTGCATAAAAACCCGTGGACATGGCAAGCTGGATGTAGCCCTTGTAGCCCAGAATGTACGTTGCGGTAGTCCCGTAGGGCACCACATAATAGCCGTGGCCGAAGATCAGGCCCATGCCCTCGCCCCGAAGCGCCGCCGCTACAATGGTGCTGGGTTCGCAGTTTTTCAGCTGTTCGCTGGCATTCACGGCGGAGATCAGCGTGGAGGTCAGCCTCGCCGCCGCCTTGTCGCTCCGCAGAGCGCTCTGGATCATCTTCTGCATACTGGGGGCCGCGATCGCCATGGAAAACGTGGGCTTGTCCCGCTGGGTCTGGGCCGCAAAACTGTTGGTTGCCTTCATATCAAAATTCCTCCCTTATTCAGTCCGCGCGGCCAAAGGCAATGCCGTTGGCCAGCATATAATCCCGCAGTCCGTTCAGCTGCTCCACGGTGCCCGTCACCCGGAACGAAAGGGTGACGGTCTGCGGAGCCGTGTGCTCCGGCTGCACCTCCGCCGCCGGTGCCGGCGCTTCTGTCTGGATGGCTCTGGCCGCTTCCACGGCGGCCTGCACCCGCTCCGCTCTGGCGGCTTCCTCCGCCGCCCGCGCAGCCTCGGCCCGCTGTCTGCGGTAAGCCTGTTCCGCCTTCCGCTGTTCCTCAATCTCCTTCACCCGCTTGAGCGCCTGATCCTTTTTCAGCACGGTCGGCAGGTCATGACACTGCTTGTACTCTTCCAGCAGGGTCGTCTCGAACTCGCTGTTCAGTCCGCGAATGGCGGAAATGCTGCTGTCACACTTGCTGATCGCCACCAAAATGTCCTTGTGGGCCTGTTCCTCGGAATAGGTGGCGTTGCCCCACCGATTGTCCATCACCGCTTCCCACGGGAGAAATTCCGCCAATTCTCCGATGCGCTCATCGAAAAAGGCCCGGATAGCGTCCAGCTTCTCCGTGCGGCGCCGCTCGTCAAAGGCTTTGATCTGGCCGTCCAGATTGGCGGCAGATTCGTCGCACAGGGCCGTCAGCGCCTTGCACTTTTCCTCAAAGGGGGCGTAGCTGGACAGCGCCGCGGTCTTGGCCATCTTCCGGCACTCGTCAATACGTCCCGCCACGGAGCGGATGTTGGCCCGGTACTTCTTCGCCGCGCCGATAGCCTCCTCCGTCACCACCATGCCCCGGTAGGGGGCCAGATTCTCTTCCAGCCACGCCTGACACTCCGCAAAGTTGGCGGAGATGTTAAACTCCTTCAGCGGAGTAAGATCCGTGGTAATGGCAAATTCCATTGCGCTGCTCATGCGTCCGCGTCCTCCTGTTCCCCAGTGTCATAGGCCGTGATCTCTTTCAGCAGCGGCATGATCCGCTCGTCCACACGGCTCTCCGGCACGTTGATCTCCACCACCATGGCCCGCTTGTCTCCGCCCTTCGTGGGAGCCATCACCTTGTCTCCCACCGTCAGCGGCAATGCCGTCCGGTAGGTAAATGCGTTCCCCGCGTATGCCTTGTGCAGGGGCTTGTAATAGCGAATGTTTACCAGCATCATGCTTTCTCCTCCTCGTCCTTTTCCTCACCTTCGCAGTAAACGGCTGCCAGGAAAGCGGCAATTTTCGGAAATTGTTTGCAAATACGTGCCACATCAAGCAATGTCTGATGAAGCAGGTGCACCAATGTAGTGCTGTTACAGGAGATTTCGTGGCATACCTGCGCACTCTCACCGTCCGAAGCCACGCAGATAAGCGCCGTGGCGTCTCTGTCCACCCGAATCTCGCCGGTTTTGGCGTTCCTCACCGTGACGTGAAACACTTCTTTTTCCATATAAATTCTCCTTTTCATGTTTAAATTTTTCGGAGTTGTGCGCCTTACAAAATCAAAGTCTGGGCGGGCATCGTCCCCGCCTCCACATGGTCCCAAAAGGCTGTCTCCTGTTCCAGCAGCCATTTCAGGTCCGCCTCGTGCTCTCGCCGCTCAAAATCGTAGCGCCGCAGTGTGATATTGCCGGACAGGTCATAGAGCGCCGCATAGAGCACGGCGAAGTCATACCTGGTGGCAAGAAGTTGGTGAAGGATCTGCGTGAAATAGTTCTCAGGAACCTGATCCCTCCATTTCGCCCAGTCGATCCCCCGGCTCACCGTCGAGGTTTTGATCTCCAAAATGCCCTTCCGCCCGGTGTCCGTCTCCGTCAGTTCTCCGTCCAAAGTTGCGAAAAGCCACGGGCGGTCGCTCTGGTAGAGAATGTCATAGGCGCCGTAGTAAAGCTCATAGCCGGGATACTGCGCCATGAAGAAGTCCCGGATAGCCGGTTCCATCCGCCGCCCCAGCTCCACGGCCTCGTTGCCGCCGAGATCAGGCGCGGCTTGCGCCCCGGTTTTCTCCTTCCACAGCGTCAGCGACGTTTTCCATGGGCTTCGCCCAATGGCCGCCGCCGCCTCGCTACCGCCGATGCCCCGGCACCGTCCTGCCAGCCATTGCGCCCGGTCCGGGAAAGTCAGCCGTACCAACTCACCCATTTTTCAGTTCCTCCCAATACCCCATCACGGTCCGGGCATAAGCGCTGTGCCCCGGATGGCCGCTATTGTAGGCCGTCAACGCGTTCTCTACGTCATACCGGCTCAAAAGCTCCGCCATGTAGTCGCAGGCCACCCGGAAATTCCCAAAGGGGTCCATCAGGTCCGTGACCCCCAGCCGCTCCATCCGGGCCTTGTGCCACCGGGGTTGTACCTGGCAGTAGCCCCAACTGGCCCCGCCGTCGCCCTTCACGTTCCGGTAGCCGGTCTCCTTGCGGATGATGGCCAGCATCAGCGTGTACTCCACGCCGCTTTCCTCGCAGGCCGCCCGAAGCTGGCTTTGCAGTTCTCCGTCCAGAGGAACGTCCTCCCGGAAATATCCGCTGGCGTAAAGCGCCGCTTCGATCTTCTCGTTCTCGTAGTCCTCCTGAACCGGCGGGGCTGTCTCAGGGTCCATCTCCTGCCAGAGGACCAGCGAGGCATACTCCACCGCCGGTGTCTCGTCCCCGGACAGCCGTCCCGCCGTCACGGTGGGCGCCTCCAGCTCCGGCTTCCCGGTATCCCGTGTCAGCCACAGTACTGCCAGCACCAGCGCCACAGACATCCACAGCAGAACCGCTCTGCGGATGGCCTTCCGCCTCCGCTCCGCCGCCTGCCGCCGTGCGTGGCGAAGGGCGTTTTCCAGATGGGCTTCCCATGCGGCCTCCGCCTCGTATTCCTCAAAGGTTTTCATCAAATTTCCGTCTCCTTACAGCAAAAACAAAAAGCGCCGCCGAATGGCCCGGTATCCCCGGTTCCATCAGCAACGCTCTGCTCCTCTGCCCCAACGCTTAGGGGCAGGCATCTCATTCACTTTTCCCATAGGCTTACTTGATCTCGTCCCGCCGGATGCGGATCACCTTCACGCCGTCCTTCACCGGGATCAATTCTACGCGGTCTCCGTGGGACAGCGCCTTTTCAATGGCTTCCAGCGTCTTTGCGCTGATATGCGTCGGTGTCATGGTCCTCTTGCTCCCTTCGTTAATAGCGGATGGCATCCCGCAGTTCCTCAATGGGAATGTCCAGTGCGCGTCCCAGCTTCAGCAGTTCCTTCAGCGAAAAGTCCTGCGGGGACTTCTTCCGCGCCCGTAGGGTCTGCGGCGTCATGCCCGCCTTCTCCGCCATGGTGCCCACCGGCATCCCGATTGCGGCCTGTCTCCCCCACAGCAGTGAGATCAAAACCTCGTCATTGGGCTTCCGCCCCAGTTTTACCCGCGGCATCCCGTCGCCTCCTTTCCTCTCTTCCTCTGCCGCTTACATGGCGGCTTTCCCGGTCAGCCGAGCCAGCGCCGCCCGCAGCTTCGCTTCCGCCTTGGGAGCGTCGCCATCGCTGTTGAGCACGGTGCTGATGTACTTGGGGTTCATTCCAGCTGCTTCCGCAACCTCTTTGATCGTCAATCCGGCGTTGTGGATCTCCCCCACCAACTCGCCGGTCCATTTTGCAGGCATTAAATCTAACCTCCTTCATCAAAAATGTTGACTTTGGTCAGGTTTAATGATATGATGCAAGTGACCAAACCAGCAAAATCCATCAACCTAACCGCCGTCAAATTAACTGACCAAAATCAGTTTATACGTTTATGATACCTGACTGTGGTCAGGTTGTCAACCCGTTTTTCTGATTTTGGTTAGTTTTGGCATAATGCTCAAAATCAGGGGGCAAGCTTTATGTTTTATGACAGATTTAGACTGCTGTGTCAGCGCAAAAACATTTCCTGTACCAAAGCGGCTACGGAAATGGGTCTCAGCAACTCTACGCCGACCAAGTGGAAAAAAACAGCGGCAATTCCGGATAGTTCCACCATCTCCCGCATTGCCGATTATTTTGAAGTTCCCGTTGAATATGTGATGGGTGTCTCCGCTGATTCCCAGATCGACGAAGCCAACTTCCGCTTGGCGGAGCTGGAAAAGGAACTGAAAACCGCCACGGCGGAGGAAGCGGACAAGATCAACGTGGAGATTGACGGTCTGCGGGAATCGCTCCATGACCTCGCCTTTATCCAGACCATCGAGGATGCGGCTGACCGTCAGGCCAAAAAAAATACCCGCCCCGCCAAAAGCGGGACGGGCAGCGCCTACGCGCAGTTGATTTATGATTTTGTCGATTCCTGCGAGGCTGGCCAGCTGGCCGACCTTGCGCAGTACGTTGAGTTTTTAAAAAGCCGTCAGGGGAAGCCCACTACCTGATCTCTGTTTTATTGCGGTGCGCCGAACGCCCCGCCTTGAATGGCTTCCCACAGCTTTTTCATGCTTTCATCCGACAGTTCTTGGATCTGGCGCTTCAATTCCTTACGGAGACCCGCGTCGGTATGAAGGTCCGTTCCTGTTGATTCCATGTCTACACATACATGTCCTTTCTCCCCATCTCCGTTCCGTTTTTCTTCCTTACCCCCTGAAGCTGTGATGGAGAGCCGCCGCCCCAGCCACGAAAGCGGCGGCCCGTTGAGACCTGCTGCTTGGGGGTGCGGTAGGTCTGTTATTATCGTACCATCAAGTCTCCAAGTTTGTAAGTCTTAATACACACGATTTTGGTGTTGATACACACGATTTCTACTGTCAGTCTAAACATTTTGGCAATTTTGACAAGGAGGTGTACTTCGGATGCTGTCATTGATCGACCAGTGCCGCGCGGCAAAAGAGGAAAAGCACATCACAAACAAGGAAATTGCGGACGGCAGCGGAGTTCCTCTCAATACGGTGAACAATATGTTCCGCGCCACCACCCATTCCCCTACGCTGGAAACCCTCGGTCCCATCTGCGCTTTCCTTGGAATTTCCATCGATCAGTTTTTGGGGATGGAGCCAACAGAAGATTCTCCACCACCGGAGACCATTGAGGAAATCGTAAACCGGGAGATGGACGTCTACCGTCAGGAGATCAACGGTCTGAACGCTCAGAACGAGATCCTGCGGGAGTTCGTAGACCATCAGAACCACGGCATCCGTATGCGGAACTTTCTTTTGTTCCTGCTGCTTGTCCTTCTGATCTTCGCCCTGGCATACGCCGCCTATCTGGACTTGCACTGTCTGGATTTTGGGTTCTTTCACGGCTGATGCACACGGGAGGTCTGAATATGAAATGTAAAAACTGCAAGCGCATCATTGACGATGATTCCATTTTCTGTAAGTGGTGCGGCGAACGCCAGATCAGGGAGCGCAAAAAGAAGGGCGAGATCAAAGTTCCCTCCCCTCGCCAGCTCAAGTCCGGCAAGTGGAACATCGAACTGCGGGCTGAAGGGCAGAGTATCACGGAGGATACCGCCGCTCTCTGCGAAGCCAAGGCCCGCGCCATCCGCGCCGGCTTTCTGGAAGCCAAAAAGGACGCAAAATGCAGTCTCACGCTTCTTCAGGCAATCGACAGTTATTTGGAAAAAAATCAATCTCTATCCCCGTCAACGATTCGTGGATATGAGTGTATCAAAAAAAATCGCTTCCCCGGAAAGATCAATGCCAAAATACAAGACCTTTCAAACTGGCAGCAGGAAATCGACGAAGCCAGTGAAACCCTGTCCCCTAAAACGGTGTATAATTCATGGGGCCTTGTTTGCACCGTGATGCGGGACAACCATATACCTCCGCCGGAAGTCCGTCTCCCTCAAAGCATAAAAAAAGACCTTCCCTGGCTGACCTACCAGCAGATTCTTGTTTTTGTGGATGCTGTGAGCGGCAGCCGGTTTGAAGCGGGCGCATTGCTGGCCCTTCACAGCCTCCGCCGGTCTGAGATATTCGGCCTTACTTGGGAAAATATAGACTTGAAGAAAAAGCGGATCAAAATTCAGGGCGCACGGGTCATGGATAAAAACGGAGACTTTGTGTATAAAAAGACCAACAAAAACGTTTCGTCTCAACGCACAATCCAAATTATGATCCCCGCCCTTTATGACCTGCTTTCACAGAGGAAAAGTGCTGGACTTCCCATTCTGGATTGTACTGAAAATTCTTTGCGCGGCGGCATCAACCTGATCTGCAAAAAGAATGACCTTCCTGAGTGCGGTGTTCACGGACTTCGCCGCTCCTTTGCCTCCCTCGGTTTCCATCTTGGGCTTAGCGAATTGGAAGTGCAAGAAATCGGCGGATGGAGCGACCACAACACCGTTCACAAGATTTACCTGAAACTTGCCAAAGAAGATCGGCTCAACGCCGAAAACAAAATGGAACGGTTTTACAAAAACCGAGGCGATGCCCCCGCTTCGGACGCAGAACATCCCCTCGAAAAAAAGCCTTGTGCGTCCGCCTGACTTTTTGCCGCCCTTCCTATGTTCCCCACCGCCAAACCTCACATTTTACGAACGATTTTACGAACGTCGCAAAACGCCCATTTATTTTCAACGGTTATAGCCATTTATTAGTGGGTTCGACTCCCGCCACTCGGACCAACCCCACAATCCTTGTGATTGTGGGGTTTTCCTTATATTTCAACGGGTTCAGCCGTTTTGGGATGGTAAAAATATTTTCCATTACGTCAATAAAAACACCAAATGCAAGGCGTTTTATCTTCGATTTTACGAACGGTTTTACGAACGGAAAACCCCCGCTTCAAAAGCGAGGGTTTTTCTTTTGCATTATTTGGTTTGCAAGTCATCCACATAGCACCAGCTTTGGGGCGGGCGCTTGATCTCATCATCCTCCAACCGCAGCCCCGTTGGAAATTCCGGCTTTCGGAACTCCCCCAGCTCCCGGGTCTGGTCGTAGATGCGCAAGTCGGAGATGTGCCAGCCGTAGCCAGTTCCCTTTAGGTAGTTCACAATTTCTTCCCGTGTCAGGCAGGCTTGCTTTTCTACGTCATCCGGTGCATGGTTGAGGGGCGCAAGCTCATAAATCCGGTCACAGGTAAATTCGCCGACGACCTTGCCGCCGCCGTAAAACTGTGGCCTTGGATAGTCCGTCGCAATGAAGTCCTCGTGTGGATATTTTGGCAACGTGCAGTAGATGTAGCATTTGAACGGCGTGTCCAGCCTCGGCTTGGTCTTTCTGACTTCGATGGTCTTTTCACCGTTGGCAATCTTCTCACACCACTTCGGGCGGATGCTCAGCATAACAGCCTTACTCATTCTTCGTCCCCTCCAAATTCCGCCTCGTACTGTTCCAGCGTGATAATCTCAATGTCCTTTGCGGAGTAGCCCAAGGTGTCAAGGCATATCAGCTTCGCCAAATAGTCTTTATCAATAGACGCAGCAGCGTCCTCATAAGATACGCCGGGTTTCGCCTCAAATTTGATTTGAGCGCCAAACGCCCCAGCCACTCTAAAGCAGATTTTGTATTCAGCCATCCCGTTTCGCCTCCAATGCTTTCTCCGCCTCCTCGCGGGTGAGGAACACGGTCTTGCCGATTTCGTTCGGGGTTATACCTGCCAGCGACTGCCAAACAAATCCTTTTTCAATTTCCCACTCGATAAACACGCAAAACAACTCTACACGAATGGCTTTTACCCGGTATTCGCTAATTGTCTTTCGCCCTGTTACTTCATAAAGCGTATCCCCTACCTTGCACGGTAGAACTACTGTGCGCCCTTCCTTGTCGGCCTCGGCCAGATCGCGGATGCGATTGAGCAATGCAAGCTGCTCCGTCAGCGTTTTCAATTCTTCCAGCGCGTAATCAAACAGTTTTCCCAAAGCGGTTACTTCTTCCGGCGTCCGATCTGTGTCCTCGTAGGCTTTCAGCCGCCAATAAAAGTCCATAGCGTGTTCCCGCACAGCCCTCGCATCAATCATCGTCCTGCGGGTAGTGTGCTCGTCTACCCGCACATCTGGGATAGTCAATCGTTCCATCTTCTTACCTCCAAACCATATCGCATTTGTGGACTGCGCAATCCGTTAAAATGGCCTTGAAATCCCGGAACATAGCGCAGTCTTTTCTTCCAGCGTAACCGTAGTGAATCGCGTCATCATAGTCTCCGATCACTTTTAGTATCTCCTTGCAAGCCCCATAGTGGATACTACCTCCCACGTCCGGTTGAAGCAGAAAATCCACTATTTTTACAGAAACCTTTTTCTCTCGGATCAGTTCTTCTGTCCTTTTGTCAAAGGCATCAAAATACTGCTTCCGTGCTTCTCCCATAAAGGGGGCTTTGTCAATACCCTGATAGTGCTCCCAAAATACACCGCCGTTCAATTCTGCGACCTTATCCCTCAGTCTCTTGAATCCAAAATAGCCAAGGTCAATGCTCCGCCCGGTTTTCCGGCATAAAACTGTCACTCCCATTTTTATCTCCCCATCTTCTCCAAAAACTCATCGATCCTGCCCTGGTCTGCCACAACAACCTCTTTCCCGATTTTCTCGGCGTAGGCCCGCTCTAACCGCGCCCCGTCGCTCTCACGCCAGTCCGGTAGCAAAACCACTCCGTCCGCACAGTCGATCATAGCGAGGCAGATGCGCATATAATCGCCCTGCTCCATGCCTTCGGGCAAATGGGCCGGGTTTAGGACGCAATGTCCCATGGCAATGAGGGCCTGCTCCGCCTTGGCGAATTTCTCTCGGTAGTTCTTGTCACCGGTGATCTTCCCAGCAATATACACACGCAGATGTGCCCCCACCTGCATATCAAACGCCCGCTTTGCGGGTCGCTGCTTGCTTACAACTCTGATGTGCTCAATCATCCTTACTCTCCTTTGCATCCCGCATACGCAGTTCATTGACGGCATCCACAAGCTCGTTCAGTTTCCACAATATAGCTGTTTCGTCTGCGCAAATTAGTTTGTCAATCTTTGGAACTTGAACTGATTGGGGAACTTGAACTGCCTGGGCAAAAGCATACTGGCCGATGCGTTTGTACCCGGGAAACCCATTCTCATACTCGTAAGCTGTAATGTAATCACTATTGCCGTCCGTATACAGAACGAAAGGCTCGTAGAAACCGCGCGCCTTGCACTGCTCACATTGGCAGATGGACTGGATATAACCGACCCGGCCAGTAACATCTTCAACGTAGTCCCCGACGCGAAAATCATACTTCATCAAAAATTCCCCCTTAATTCAAAAAAATCATCTGGCACAAAGCAAACCCGCACTGGAATGCCGAACCGGTCAACAGCAGCGTCAGGAACGCCAGTGTGCCCTTATCCCAGTCTTTGCAGATGCCGTAACAGGTCCACCCGAAAAGGCAGATGGGAATAAATAGCAGAATCGCCAACTTAGCCATTTTTATTTCCCGCTCCCATCTCCGGCCGCGTAAGCGGACGGTACACCGTCTGAATATCATTCTTCCATGGTGTCAGCCAGACGCACCACATCACGTCCATCAGCGGACTCCCCTTCTCTCCGGGCATCCGCTTTTTGAAAAAGAAATCCGGGCGCCACGTCAGTGGCAGAATGTAGCTGGGCGGGATCTCGTCAAACAGCTTCCGCCGGCACGTTGCGTTCCAATACTGCGACTTGAGAAGGAACGCGAAAGGCTTGCCCAGCTCCGCCGCCCTGCGGATAAACGCCTCCGCCAGAGAGAAAGGCGGGTTCGTGATGATCCAATCCGCCGCGTCAATGCTGGACTTCAAGAAGTCCGTCCCATCCAGAATGTCCGTTGTATAGACGGTCTCAAAGTAGGTCTGGATCACACCGGCCATATCGCCCTCTCCCGTTGCCGGTTCCCATACGGCTGTTGTGCGCGGAAGATTCAAAAAGCGCATGAGCGCCACCGTCACATCCGGCGGCGTGGGATAGAAGTCCGACTGACTCCGCCCATACGCGCTGTTCCCGCCAGCTATCCTACTTGCATTCAAACTATCCATCCTGTCCACCCCCTCACATCCTACACAATTTCATGCTTGCCAAATTTTCTCCGGGCCGCAGGTTTTCCCAGTAAATTGGATTGCTGTAATACATCGCCAAGTTCCCACTATTTACTGCAATTACGGGATGTTTCTCTGTGTTTCGATGCAAATTGAGCATCTTTATCTCTTCGTCGCTTAAAGGCCGAACTTCGTGAGGAATGCCGCAGCTATCTACAACATATCTTGGCAGTTCGTCATAAAAAAGGTCATCATAATCTACGATAGGAACTCCATACGTCCGTGCAGCATCCATTTCCACGGACATCTGCTTGCTCCATCCGGGGGCAAATATAGCTATGTCGGCGGTACTTAGAGCCTCAATTACCTTCGCGAGAACATAAAGTGGATTCCCTTCCGCGGAGGCGCTAATAGCAGATGCGCTGACCACCTCGATGTCCTCGTCATAGCGTTCCTTTAATTTGGACACTATCTGCGCTTCTTCTGCCCTTAACTCGTCAGTGGTCTTTCGCTTTGGCGACTGGCTAATAAACACTTTCATTTTCCCAAAGCTCCTTCCAATTCTTATTCGCATTTAAACTATCCATATTCAACCTCCCGTAAACAAACTGATCTGCGCCGTGTGTTCCGCAAAGCGCTTTTCCTGCGCCTGAAAATAGTGAGGGTCGATCTCACACCCAACAAAATCAAAGCCAAGATCATAGGCGGCTATGCGGCTGCTGCCGCTGCCCAAGTGGGTGTCCAGTATCTTGTCTCCCGGTTTGGCGTACTTCTGCAAAATCCATGTGTATAGCGCCACCGGCTTCTGCGTCGGGTGGATGCGCTTCTCATTAAGCGCCTTGTTCCCTTGCTGAACTGTTCCCTCCGCGATGCTCTTTCCCTGCATCATGCCGCGCCACATGAACCGAAATATATCAGTCCGAAGGTTCAAAGAGTTGAACGCGATCTCAGCCCCGGACTGGTCGGCTCCGTCATTGCACTTGTCCCACACGATTGCCCCGCCGCGAGGGAGAACAAAATAATTCGCCCCCCAAATGATCTGATTTTTGCTGACCCGAAAAAGCTCCGCAAAGTACCGCTCATCCGCCGGGAAACGGTCAAAGCCGGTCTTTTCGTACTCGCCATCCTTGACGTAGATCCTTGAGCCGTTCTTTTGCGTTACATAGCGGCTCCGGTCCTTACCGCCATCTTCTCCGATTCCATAAGGAGGGTCCACCACGGCCAGATCAAACGCCTTGTCCGGTAGCGTCCGCATATACTCCATGCAGTCCATGTTATAGGCTACGTTCAATCCTTTTTCCCTCCCTTGATAACAGTAAATGCCCTGCGGCGCTTGACCGCCACACGAGCCTCCTTCTGCTTCATCTGTTCCAGATGCTCTTTATACTTCGCCGGTAGGCGAAATTTTTCACACGATTTTCGCCATTGGCTCCGCTTCGTATAGTCCCCATCGAACCACTCGCACTCATCACAGCAATAGCAAACGTCCTCCACGTCCTCGATCTCTCCCGGCGTGAAGTATGCACTGAATAACTCGCAGTTATAGAGGCAGTTGTTGCAGATACACCCATAGCAGCTCATTCCGCATCTCCATCCGCAGGCACAGTCTTATCCGCAAAATAAAGATGTCCGCCGCCGATTACCCTGATAAGCGTGTCAAGCTGCCAGTGCATAAAGACTTGTTTGTGAACCGTCCTCCCATGCCAGAAAAAATACTGCGTCTCCGGGGAATGCAGAAAGTCCTCAATGCTCTTGACCCGCGTCCCCTGCCTGTATTTCCGCGTGTATGCCATGTCTCTCGACCTCCTACTGCTTTACGTCCCAAGGCCAATTTCCGTGATCGTCATTTCGGTGACAGTTTCTGTTTTATCGAAAATCACATCTTCGCACGTTCCGCCAAACCGCAAAAATCCATTTATCTCAACGAAGCCTTCCGGGTCCCACTTGATAGACTTGACAATACCAATCGTTTTAGAAGTACCGTCTGCCTGAAACTGAAGGACCGGGACGTTCGTATCCCCCTTGCAGGAATTTTTAATGGCATCAATCGTATAAACAACACCATTCCAATCCCGGAAGCATGGGCCGTGGTCAAAACCACCTCTATCGTAATTCTCAAAAACAGGAAATCTCGCGTGAAATTCAACTGGTGTACATCTCATAAATCATTCCTCCTATCTTTAGCATAGCAACCCCCTCCAATAGGGTTTTTGCACACACGCTTCACCTACCGCCCACCAGCACGTCACCTACCGACCGCCTGCGCCCTGCCCGCGCCGCGCAACCTAAGTACGTATTCCCCACATAAGCGAAGCGTTTTTATAAAAATTTTTTTGGACCCCTTTTTGACTTTTCCGTTTTTTGGCCCCGGTTTTCTAAACCACCCCCCTTAGAGGGGGAAGATAGGGCGAGGGGGATGAGAACGTGGGGGGAGGGGGAAGAGTTGTGGAGAGATTCTGCGCCAATCCGGTGGCCAGGTCTGTAAACCACCCCCCCACCAAGCCGGGGCCGTGGTCAGCTGGTCAGCTGGTCAGCTGGTCAGCGGGTGCCATTGGAGCGGATGCGGGGCCGCTGGGCGGGTCTCGGAGAGGGTCAAGACCTGTTGCAAATGCCTGAACTGTTGCCATAATACGCAATTAGGGCAACGGTTACCGCCTAATTTGGTGGCAAATGCAACAACAGCCAGCGCCGCCCTTGTGCAACTTGACGAAAGACGGCGGGAGCCGGGGCCGCGGTCGGTTCTCTGGCCCTCGGTGCCGGTGGTGGTGGCCGTCCTCCGAAGCTCGGCGGCTGGTCCGCTGACGGTCCCCCGTCGGGCATGGTCGGCGGTGGCCGTGGAGGTCGGGCCGATGCGATCCGCCGGAACAGACCGCCGGCGGTGACTCCTCCACCCCTTCCCCTTTTTCCCTTGTCAATTGCTTCCGGGTCTGCGGGAGTGCTCCGCGCTTTTCTTCATTGGGGTAAAGCGGCCGGGGGTTTTATGGGGTACGCTTTAGGGTACTATAATAGACCGCGCCCGCAATAAACGCGCCCGCACGCATAGGGGTTAAAAATAGCCCTCTGGCATGGTCCAGGATGCAAGCGGCTGCGCGGGTCGGGTTCTCGGTGCGGTGCTGGGCGGTATTGCTCAGAGGGCACGAGAAAAGCCCGCGGGGGGCTTCCCTGCGGGCTGTGGTGTATGGTATAGGGGGCGGCGGCGGAGATCACACAAGAAACAAGTCCCCGTCAACTTCAAGGCTTACGGCCTCTTGTTTCATTTCGGCCTTGATCTTGTGGCAGATGCCGACAATCTCGGCGGCGTGGCTCTCGATGTCCTCGGCGGCGGCGTTGCTGTAAACTATGGTGACATTCTCGCCCACGAGTCCGGCGGACTGGCTCACCCAGTAGCCGCAGGCCTCGGTAGCGGTGGCCCCGCCAAACATGGCGGACAGCTTCGCGGCGACTTCCTCCACCTGCTGCCGGTTGTCGGTGGCGTGGTCGGTGTCGGTGGTGCTGGGTACATAGATCGCGACGCGGGAAGCCAGCTTTACAACGCCGGGGATAGAATCAAAATAGCTCTTTTTCATGGTTTTTTCCTTTCTCCGGCGCCGCCGGTATCAAAATATCACTTGCTTTTCTGCCTTACTCCTGATACCATGGAGGCGGCGGGGGTAAGGCTCCCCGCTCGCCTTTTTGGTGTTGGGTCTGCGGTTGTGCTTGGTCGGCTACGTTCCGCAGGCCCTTTTATTTTAGGCCTTCGCCTTTCGGACGATCTCCGCCGCTTCTTCCGGCGTTCCGGCCTTTGCTTCGATCAGCTGGGCCAGAGTCTCCAGAAACGCGTTAAACTCGGCGTTTGTCATGCCCTCGTTCATTTCCTCACTTCCTTTCAAAGGGGTTTCCCCCTGCCTTACGAGTATAATTATATATGGGTAAACCCCATATTTCAATAGTCAATTCCAACAAAAGTAAACCCCATATTTTGTATAATATTTATGGGGTAAACCCCTTGTTTTCCCCGCCCGCCTCGCCTATAATAATAGATGTCAAGAGGATAGCACACCACCACCGGACCGGCGGCCGCTCCGCCGGGGAAAGGACGTTAAACCATGGCAAACTACTATATCAGAGATGCGGCCCACGCCGCCGCGATCCTGGACGAGTTCCGCCGCTGCGGTGACTGCGGCAACTGCGGACTTAACACCCCGGAGGGGTGGCGCTGCTCCCACATGGCGGAGCAGGCCGAAAAGTACTTGAGAGACCACAGAGAGGAGGCCCGGAACAATGGCTAATCTGTTAGAGCGATACGAGGCCCAATACGGCCCCGCTGCAAGTGGCTACCTGTACACGCTGGGCGGTGATCCTGCCGCAATCGTGGCGGAGATGGAGCGCAACCAAGCAGCGCCGGAGGCGGACCCGCTGGCGTTCCTGGCTCCGCTGATGCCGACCACACCGGAAGAGGACGCACACAACGCCATCTTGCGCGAGATCCAGCGCCTGTATTTTCTGCCGATCTCCCGCGCTTCCGCGCTGGCCGTGTGTAACGTGCTCGGCGAGGCCGGCGAGCTGATCCCCTTCCCCGGCCTGCCGGATTTCCGCTTTAATGCCTGGACTTTTAAAAACGCCTGGAACGAGGTCCACCCGGACGAGGCACGGATCACCGTTAACGGCGCCGCCCTCCTGAGCATCTGACCGCCCAGAACAGCGACCCGGCTACACCGGGAGAAAGGACGAAAAAATGAACGAATACAAATATCACGATCTCCGCGCCGCAGCACTGGCGGACCCTACCGCCGAAAACCTCGCCGCGCTGGGCGAATGGCTCCAGGAATACGGCGGCCGGGACTGGAACGGCGAAAGCTGGGACATTGAGAACGGGCACCGCCTGCGGCCCGTCTACGGCGACGAGCCGGACGAGTTCGACGGGTTCCCCCTGTTGGGCTACGAACTTATTTAACCCACACAGAACAGCGGCCCAGGATCACCCCGGGCCGCTCCACCTTATGAAAGCGAGGTAAACCCATGCCCAGACCCAGAACCAGCACCACCAGAACAGACGCCCAAAGACGGGCGGAAAACAAGTATAAAAACAAGGCGCAAATTGTGCTTGCCTGCCGGATGGACCGCCAGACGGGGGAACGCTATAAGGCCCTTTGCGCCGAACGCGGCACCACGCCCAACGCCGAAATCAAAGCCTTTATTCTTGCCCAGCTTGGCGAACAGCCCAGCAACTAACCCAAAAACGCAGAACAGCGACCCGGAAAACTCCGGGCCGCTGCTTTTTTATTCTGCTTTTTCCTCCGGCTGATATTCCATGATCTCACCCGGCTGCACGTTCAGCGCTGCACAGATTTTACACAAAACATCCGTTGTCACGCTATCCCCTTTTCCTAACTTGGCCAGCGTAGGCGATGAGATCCACTGCAAGAGATCCGTTTTTTTCATCCCCCGGCGGGCCAGTAGGTCAAACAGCTTAAAATATCGCATCATCTTTATTCACCTCGCCATATTTAGCATATCTTAACACCGGCAAAATGTCAATGAAAAAAACATTTGCAAGTGCTAAAATAACTGTTGACTTTTATATTAGTATATGCTAATATAATATCAACAAAAGCAAAGCGCATTTTCGCACCGTCAAAAATTGAGGAGGTCGAGATCATGAGTTTTCACCTTTTTATCCTCGTTCTGGGCGCTGGCACCTTTGCCCGCCTGATGTTCCGCATCGTGGACCGGATCGAGGCCCGCCGCTAAATCAAAATCACGGAGGATCACAAAATGACCACTTATAAAACCCGCAAAGACGCCGCCCGTGATGCGGCGATCATGGCCCAGCAGGAAGCCGCCGAACAGTCGCAGAGCTGGGAAGAAGTCGCAGAGACCGCCGCCCGTCTGGAACGGCTGGCCCGCCGTTTCGGTCTCCTGCGGGAGTTCCGGGAAAACGGCCTTATTTGAACAGAGAAGGAGGATCACCCCATGTTTAACAGTCTTTACCACGCCGAGATCGGAGGCGGCTACACCCTCCGCCGGAAAATCACCATCAACGCCGCGGACCTGCGGCACTTGGGCGGTCAAATCGAGGTCGCCGCCATCACCGAGAACGGCGACGAGCTGAACAGCACCACCGCTACAACGGAGGCCGACGCGCTGGCCGCGTTTCATTCCATGGTCCAGCAGTACGCCGAACCCCTGCAAAAGGCTGTGGACGCTGCCGGACTGGTTCCAGGCCGCAAGTATACCCTTGTGTATCTCTCTGACTTTGGCTTTCCCATCGCGGAGAAAATCACCTTTCACGGCTACGCCCTCACCACCTACGCCCAGCACGCCGACGTTGTACGCATGAACTACACCCCATACCGCAAGCGCTCCACCCGCAGCCGGTTATTTTGCGGCGATTCTCTGTTGATTTTCAACGGCTGGCAGGATCTCCCAGAACAGGCCACCCGCGAAACCCTGAAGGAGGACGAGAAAGTCAAGATCACCCGCAGCAAATACGAAAGTTTTTCATCTTCCTACATCGAGGACGCCGCCGCCCTGCTGAAGGACCCGGTTCTGATCTTCAAGCGCTACCGGACCGGCGCCAACGGCAAAGTTTACGCCTGAACAGCCACCCCGGACACCTTGGAGCCGCCGCACCGATAAAAGCGACGGCACCCCAGAAAGCCAAAATCTACACATTCAAAACACAATTTCAGGAGGATTTTACCATGACTGACAAGAACAACCGCCCCATGAAAACCGGCGACGTGGTGGAGATCACCGGCGCATACTTCAAGAATGACAACGGCCTTTACTTCGTCGAGCACACCCCCGGCGATCCGAATTGGAGCGGCCGGGATCACTGCCTCCGGCGCATCAAGCGCAACGGCGAACTTAGCACCGCAAAAGATAATCTTTGCTTCTGGCCTATCTCCGCATATGTCAACAGCCGGGACAAGCGGGCCGCCGCGAACCAGTGGAACCAGGAGCACGCGGAAATCGAAATCAAGACCTTCCCCCACACAGAACACATTGCCGCCTATTTTGCAGACGAGGCGGGCAGCCTGGACGCGACGATCAAGCGCTATACATGGGACTTTGGCGAGGACTGCCAGACCGTCAAGGACGCGAAAGAAACGCAAGCCTTTTACCGCTCCATTTCCGACGGCCTCCGGGCTGAACAGACCGCCGCCGATCTGGAAGCGGAGAATGCGAGCCGCCGCGCTGAACAGGAAGCAGAACAGGCCGAGCGGGAAACGGTTTTACGCCGCCGCGTTGCTGGTCGCTGCTTCATTACCGAGACAGAACAGGCCCACCCCATCACCCCCGGCGCTCCCTTTGTTGAAATCCCCTTTTCTGAAAATCCCGCGTTTTGCGTCTGCAATGAGCAGTCCAGCAAAACCGGCGAGCCGCTCCGCCTGAGTGTTGCCGCCGCTGAAATCATCATCCGGCATTATGACGCCGAGGTGTACGCCGATCCGGACTCCGCCTATGATAAAACGGATTTCGTGATCCACTACACCGACGAGAACGGCCAGCCCTCCACCTACTCCGGGCGCTATGATTTGGGATGCAACGCCGGCGGCCTGGTCTCCCATATCCGCAGTTTCGGCGAAAACCTCCGCAGCATGGGCCATCTCTGGGACAGCCAGCCCACCGAACAGGACGAAGCCGACGCCGCCGCGATCCTTGCCCTGGCCGACCTGCTGACCGCCGAGATCAACCCAACCACCCCCACCCCGCCCACGGGTGGGAAGGTGGTAACGGTGGATTTCACCCGGAACAGCACCGCCACCGAACAGCCCAGCACCACCCAGCAGTCCGAACAGACCCAGCAGCCCGATTTTCTGGACTGGGACCCCGCCGAGGTAAAAGCCGAGCTTGAACGCCGGAACGCAGAAAACGATCATTCTTTCGTTGCTGGTGTCCTCTCTGACGTTGAACAGCTCACCCCCGAACAGCAGCCCACCGCCACCGGCGCAGACGCAGAAGCGCCCGTAGAACAGCCGGAGGCCATCCCCGCAGAACAGGCAGAACAGGCAGAACAGCCCACCCCGGAAAATCGGCCTGAAACGGTCCCACCTTATGGTTCCATCGACGAGGAAACCGCCCGGAACGCCCACTATTGCGTCCACATGAGCGACTACAAACCCGGCAGCGCCACGGCCAGTTATCGAAATTCCGTGAACAAAGCCGCCCAGCTGGTAGAACAGCAGAAGGCCCGCGTCAGCGCCTTTTATCATGACAAGCTGGATGCCCTTCTGAACAGCTACGCCCGCCGCCTTGCCCAGTGGACGAACGATTACAACCGCAACCAGGCCAGCTATCCCAGCCAGTTTATCGCCGGGGCCGGCAACTACAACATGAAAAAGCACAACCGCCAAATGGCGCGGGAGGACTCCCTGTGGGAGGAATACCGGCAGATCGAGGCGATTCTGGACAAGATCCGCAGCGTCGGCACCGGCCCGGTGGATCTGGCAGACCCCCACGCCCGCGAAATGCTCACCGAGCGCCTGAACAGCCAACGCCAGATGTTGGAGGATGCCAAAACCGCCAACGCCTATTACCACAAGCACAAAACGCTGGAAGGCTGCCCCGGTCTCAGCGAGAAAAACCGCGCATGGCTGACCCGCCCCGGCGTGTTCGCCTCCGGTGACGGTTCCCCCATTTCCCTGTACGGCTCCCCCTTCCCCGCTTACGAGCTGGCCAGCATCCGCGGCAAGATCGAGCGGACAGAACAGCGCCTCGCGGAACTTGACCGCAGAGAACAGCAGGCCGCCGAGCCTCAGACCGGCACCGCCTTTGACGGCGGTCAGATCGTCCGCAATATCGACCTGAACAGACTCCAAATCCTCTTTGATGCCATCCCCAGCGCCGCCACCCGCGCCGCCCTGAAGCAGAACGGCTTCCGTTGGTCTCCCAAAAATCAGGCATGGCAGCGCCAGCTCACCGACAACGCCGAACGCGCCGCCCGTCAGGTCCTCCGCCTTGCCTGAACAGCGGCAAAAACCCCCTTGGCCTACCCTGCTACAATGAAATTAAGAACTGAACAGCCCGCCCCGGAGGTCACGAGGGCATGAAAGGACACTCGTATGAAATCCTATAACGAGATCGAAGCCGAAGTAAATGAAACTTGCGAACAACACCCCAATTGCTGGAAAACTCCCGCTGTGAATTGCCCTTACTGGACTGTATGCGGGACATTTCAGGATGACGCCTACAAAACCGCAGAGCAGCGCGGTGCGGCATTTGAAAGTGCCATTGCCGCCCGCTATGACGAGCTTCACCGTTAATATCAAAACAGGAGGTACACCCCATGCTGAACACTGAACAGACCCTCACCCGCGTTTTGCAGATCGTCCACGCGCTGGACGAGGGCGAAGCCGCCATTTATAACGCCGTTAGCAAAAACCCATACGAATGGAGAAAAGCCGCCGGCCCCATCCCCCAGCTGTATTTCTTAGAACAGGATCTCCGCCGCACGTTGGTGGAGGAAGCTGCCGCCAAGTCCGGGAACCGTTCCGCCTTTACCGCTGCCCGCCGCATCTGCGACGCAGCCGTGGCCAGGAACAGCCACCGCACCGCTTCACGGGGTTTTTGGATCGACGCGGAAGGCAAGCAGTGCGTTTGCGACGGCTTCCGGGGCTTCCGCCTGAACAGCCCCATGGAACTGACCGCCGCGCCGGAACTCAGCGCCGACGGCTCCCGGTTCAACCTGGCGCAGATCATCGCCCCCCTCCGCAAGAACACCCTGCGCCTCACCCTTCCCACTGTGGCGGAGGTCCGGGCGCAAATCAAGACGGACCGCGCGGAATGGGCCGCCAAGCGTCACCGCAAGGGTGAGACCTTCAAAGCCAGTTATGATTTCGGCCCCGGACTTCCCAGCGTCGATGCCAACTATCTGATCGACTTCCTTCAGCTGTTCCCGGACGGCGAAGCGTTCACCTCTGAACAGAAGCCCTATATCACCCCCATCTATTTCCGGTCCGCCGACGGTGAAGGCATTCTCTGCCCCGTCCGCAAGCCCGCAAAAGCCGCCGCCTGAACAGCGGCGCAGGAAGGAACCGTCCCATGAATTATAAAGCCATGAAGTACAACGCATTGATTGATGATCTTGTTTCGCTTGCCAAAGGGTCGCATGATTTCAGAGAGTCTATCGTCTGCACGGAGGCGTCAACAACCATCAGGCATCTTTCCAACGAAAACGAACGGCTTTCGATGGAGCTGAAGCACATGGAAGAAGTTGCCGCAAGCGCCAAGTCTGAAAAGTTCAGTCTGCAATCTTTTATCCTTGCAAACCTCGTTCTCCCGGAGCAGCAGGTATGTATATGCGAACACGCCGGTGAACAATACTTAAAAATGGCTTGGTTCGGCCCGCTTTGCGCGCTTCCAGATTCTTATTCTCACCGCACCGTGGAGCAGGTCTTTGTTCCAATCCCCGGAGCGCCGCAGGGACATTATTTTTGCAATCTTTGCTTTGCTTTGGCCCCGGAACCCTAAAGTCCCTATCCCCAACAACACTTGATTTTTATAGGAGGATGAATCGCAGTGAAGTATAAATACTTGATTGAAACCAATTCCGAGTTTGACAACCGGGCGGTACATTCCGACGGCTCGAACATGAACGCCATTTTTGATAAGCTGCTGCGGATCACCACGAAACTCACGGAAAGCTGCGCCGGTGACATTCTCAGTCTGTTCCCGGCTGTTCAAAAAGCGCTGGATAACGGCGTTCCGTTCGATGCGGCGATCATGTTTTGGGAGGGCGGTGTTCAGTGGAAGGAAATCGACGCGGACGATACGATCACAATGGATTTCCACACCCGCTATTTGCAGGTCTGGAACCTGCGTATCCCCGGCGGATTTGATTCCGGGGCCGAAGCCAGTCTGGAACGTATTTTACTCGTCTATCGAGGAACATCCCGCACAGAAGTGATCGGAGAATAATTTTCCCCGTTTACCACCCAGAAGCCCTAAATGGCAAAAACCCCCTTGGAGGGGTATCGTATAATAAAATCAAGGGCGAGATAGACGCCGCCCTTGCTTTCCATCTTTTACCTCGCACGGCGGCTGCCGGCCTACCCAACGGCAGCCGCCAAACTCCAAACAGCATGGGCGAAAATCGTGCGGTCACGGCGCAGACTCACATCCTGCGCGAACAGGGTTTTTGGCTTGTCCTCTGTTCTCCCGGTTCAACTCCGGTTTCGCCCACCAGCGGCGCGGATGCCGCACGTAGTTATCTCCTACCTTCCAAGCGTGGCCCGTAAGTACACGCTCGCCGTTCTCGGAGCGGTGCCCCGGTGCGATTCCGGCAGGGCGCAACGCGGATATAGTTCATCGGCAGAACGGCGGCTTCCCAAGCCGCGAAGGTGGGTTCGATTCCCATTATCCGCTCCAAGGGTGCACGAAGCGCCCTGCATGGATCGCAAAGCCTCCTGAATGTGTATGACAGCCCGGAAAGACGGGCCGCCACATCACCCGCCATGGCGCAAACAAGGCGGGATCACGCAGACGTCCAACCGGTACTTTTGTCCTTTCCTCCGGGAGCCGGGGACCTCTCCGGCCGTCTGCTCCATGCCCGCCCACATAAGAGGTGGTTACTCTATAAACCGTAGTGGGCATGAAACCTCCATATCTGGCAGTGGAGTCGGCGGGTTGATACAGCCGCTATCGGGATGGTATTCTCGGAGAATCTGAGCGACATGACAGCCGGGAAAGACCGGCACCTATATGCAGACGTCCCACCCGTATACGATCCTCTGCGGTGAGTTGGGGGCATCTCCAACCGTCTGCGCCATGGCAGGGATCGTTTCGGGTGATACGTCTCTGCCAGTGCTCCATAAAAATATAAGCTGCGGCCTGTAAAAGCAGCTCGTCTCCGGCAACTGGTACTTGCCCTTGACGCCCCGGTGCAATTCCGGTTGGGCACAGGACAAACATAGGGGCGAATGTTCCAAGGCTGGCGAGGCGGTCTCCAAAACCGCTTGGGTGGGTTCGATTCCCAACCGTCCCTGCCATTGAAATTTTAGGAAAGGAGGATGTCCCATGAACAAGACTGAACTGATCGCTGCCGTGGCGGAGCGTTCCGGCCACACCAAGCATGACGCCGCTTTGGTGACGGATACCGTGTTTACCGTCATTGAGGAATCCCTGCTCAACGGCAGCGAGGTCAAGGTTCCCGGCTTCGGCAAATTCGCCGTGAAGCACCGGGAAGCACGGGTGGGGAAAGATCCCCGCACCGGCGAGGAAAAGGAGTTCCCTGCCAAGACGGTGGCGGTGTTCCGCCCTGCAAAGCCCCTGAAGGACGCCCTGAACGGCTGATCATCCCCCAGCAAATTTTATAAAAGACATACTCATACCGAAAAAGGGGGAACGGTTTCCGTTTTGGAAAAGGTTCCTCCCTTTTTTATCTCGACATTCTGCCTTAAATCGCCTATAATTCCTCATAAGAACGCAACTACACATCCGAAGGAGAGTTAACTATGAAAATGATCCGCCCCACCGCCATGAACCAGTACACCGCCCTGCGGGAAGCCGCCAAGAAGATCGCGCGGCTCGTCCCGCCCGCCTGTTATATGGAGCAGCCGCCCCACGAAAACCGGGATACCGCTTCCGTGGCTCTGGAATTTCCCACGCCCCTTGTGGTCCTCAATTCCACCATCCGTCAGGCGCTGTCCTTCCTGTTCTGTCAGTGCGACACCGTGCAGACCGACAAGACCGACCGGGGCATCTGCTTCACCTTCACCGTCCGCGACATCTGGATAAAGGAGGACGATCCTACATGAACTTGAAAACTAACGTCACCCGCCGGGACTTCCATTTCAGCGTCACCGCCGAGGGGAAGGACGGCTCCATCCGCTTTTTCGCCCACACCATCGAGGCCGAAAGCGAGGAAGCCGCCCGCCTTCAGCTCCTGTCCTATCTGGACTCCCGCGGCCTGAAGCCGGTGGACGTCCGGCTCAATGACGATTGACCGATTGCGAGGTGCACTGCATGAGTAATCCAAACGCCGAAATGAAAGCGCTGGCCGATAGCCTCTGGAACAACTACTTTCAGCCCAAAGTGGCGGACGCCACGCGCTCCTGTCTCCGGCTGGAAAAGGCCACTGTAAAAACCGCCCCCAGCGGCGGCACCGTGGCCGTCCAGCTTCCCTTTGACGATACCGTTTTAAACCTGCCCTATGCCTCGTCCCTCTCCGGTCTCACCGTCGGACAGGCTGTCTGGGTGGGCATCCCCTACTCCGACCTCTCCAACGGCGTTGTGATGTTCGACGCCACGTTCCAGAACCTTTAAACGAAGGACCCCATGAAAAACAGATTAACGGTCAGACACGGGATGCTGTCCGACCTGAAAACGTATCTGACACAAAGCGGTTGGAACCTTGAAGATCCCGTTGGCGAATACGAGGTTTTGCGGGCACGGAATCCCAATTACCCGCGCCCTCTGCTGATCCACAACCGGGTCGAACGCGGCGTTGGGTACAGCATCGACGAACGCGATGCCAAGATTTACAGCGGATGGAAACGGAACCGACGCAAACGCGGCCTTCCGGCTGACTTCCCAACGGAAGAAGAAAACGCGGCATACTGGCGCGGAGAAATCCAATAAGCAAACAAATCAGCAAACAATTAGCAAAGTCTAAGCAAGATTTAAGCAAGCTCTAAGCAAGTTGTAAGCAAGTTAAAAAGCAAAGCCGCCCGTGGTGGGCGGCTTTTTTCATTTCGCAAACGTAATGGACACAAAGAATAAAACGAATATTACCACCCCAATCAAAAGCACAACGCCCCATTCCAGCTTTTCCTGATTGCCTTTCCCCTCGCGTCTGTTTTTGGGCGCAAAGCAGCTTGGATCGTCGGACTTCCCATACAGTGTGCAAATGTCGCTGTTTTGACAATCCGCACACCGGCGCTCCCGTTCAGGCACAGAACGCCGTCTCCTCCTTTTACCGTGTCGGCTCCACCACCACAGGTTGAACTCTCGCTTTGCGTTGTTTCGGAATCGCTGTCCTCTTATCATACATCTTGTCCCCTTTCGTCTCGTTCCCCCTTGACTTTTGCCAGACAAAATGCTATGATATTTATGCCAGACAAAATAGGAGGTGATCATCCCCATGTCTGCCGCAAAGCTGGGCCGTCCCACAGACAACCCCCGCCCTCACAAAATCAGCATCCGTATCAATGACCGCAGCCAGCAGATTTTAGAAACCTACTGCCGGGATCAGAACGTCACGAAAACGGAAGCCATTGAGCGCGGGATCAACCTGCTGGCGACCGCCAAACCGATATAAAAATTCCCCATGCTGCTCTATCTTGCCGGACGGACAGCATGAGGAAAACGGCAAATATCCGCAGGGACTCGCCAAATTTATTATGGCGTGGGTCTTGTGAAAAGTCAAGTATTCTGTCAAAAAGCCCCTTGCCGGCGGCTGGTACAATAAAGATAGAATACTGGAAAGATCAAGGAGGAATCCCCAATGCCCAAAAGTTACTATTTTGACGCGGCGGCCCACGAACCGCCCTCCCCTGCCGCAGTCAAGGCGTTTACCCGCGCCCTGCCCCTTGGCAACCCCAGCGCCCTTCACGCCTGCGGCGTTGCCGCTAAAATTGCCTTGGAGGAAGCCCGCGCCTCCATCGCCCAGGACTTGAACTGTCTCCCGGAGGAAGTCTACTTCACCAGCGGAGCAACGGAAGCCTGCAACTGGATGATGCAAAGTCTGAGCGCCTACACCGGAAAGCTGGACTTTCCCAGGTATTATGAGCACCACGCCGTTCTGGAATATCCCCCCGTAGATCACCCCCGCCGAACGGACCGCACCGGCTTTACCCACATGCTGGCCAATAACGAGACCGGTGAGATTTACGACATCTTATCCAGGCGGCGAAACGCCCCCAGCGCCCTGTTCGGCTGCGACGCGACGGCGGCGGTCGGTCAGATCCCCGTGGACTTCAAGGCCCTTGGCGTGGACTATCTGGCCTTCGGCGCACACAAGTTCGGCGGGATCTCTGGCATCGGCTGTCTGATCGTCAAGAAGGATACGCCCCTGCTCTCCATGATCCGCGGCGGCGGTCAGGAATGGGGCAAGCGCGGCGGCACCGAAAGCGTGGCCCTCGCCTGCGCCATGGCAGCGGCCCTCCATGAACGGACAAACAATATGCTCTCCGACATGAAGCGGATCGCCCGTTGCCGGGATATGCTCATTACCTATCTGGTGAGGTTCGTCCCGGATACCTATGTCAACGGCCCCTATACCCCCGGTGACGTGGTTCTCCGGCTCCCCGGCAACGCCAACCTTTCCTTCCTTGGCGTGGAATCTCAGGCCCTTGTCATGGCCCTGTCTGCGGAGGGCGTGTATGCTTCCTCCGGCTCCGCCTGCACCAGCGGGGAAGCAGACGGCAGCTATGTCCTCCGGGCCATGGGCTACCCGGCCAACCGTGCGATCTCCGCCGTCCGTTTCACCCTCCCCTATACCGTCACCGAGGATGATGTGCTGGGCGCCGTCCCGCTGATCGTCAGCGCCGTGGAAAAGCTCCGCCGCCTGACCCCCACCCCCTGATACCCGCCTGTTTAACTGGAAAGGACTGATTTTATGGGAAGAACCTCTGCACAGGAACGCCGGATCATGACCGCTCTGGATAGCTGGCTCCGCAACGTGCAGGCCAGCGGCGCGGCGGAACGCACCGTCTCCACCTATGCGGACGTGACCAATTCGTTTTACGCCTTTCTGGTGGAAAGCGGCCTTTCCACCGAGGAACCCACTTTCACCACCATGCAAGCCTACCGGGACCACCTCTTTGACCGGGGTCTTTCCCCCGTCACCGTCCGGTATCATCTGGTGGTCCTCCGCTCCTTCTTCACCTATGCCAGTTCCCCGGAGCTGGGCGAGGAACGGTTTTACACGCAAAACCCCGTTTCCCTTTACCTGATGCCCTCTCTCCGCAAGCTCGAGCGCCGCCCCTATGACGTCCTGCTCACCGACGAGCAGGTCTGCAAGCTCTGGCGGGATTCCCCCGTCCGCACCACCCACCCGGAAAACTGGCCCCGGAATTACGCCATCGTGATCCTCTTGCTGACCACGGAACTGCGCAACGCCGAACTGCGGGCCTTGACCCCGGCGGACATCGACTTGGAGGACGCAACCCTCCGCGTGGAGCACGGCAAGGGCGATAAATTCCGGGTGGTGGACCTGCCGGACATTGCCGTGGTAGCCCTCCGCCGTTACCTCTCCTGCGGCCTCCGCCCTGCTGATCTCCCGGATACCGCCCCACTGTTCGGCACCCTCCGTTCCGGGGAATGGAAGGCCGGCACGAAACAGTGGCTTTCGGAGCTGGTGGAGCGTCACGTCCGCTCCGTCACCGGCGTTCCGGACATCCGCAGCCACGATCTCCGTCACGTCGGCTCCCGCCTGGACCTCAACTCCGGTATGCCCGAAAACGAACTGCAAGCCAAATTGGGCCATGCCAGCCCCATCACCACCCAGCGTTATTCCGGGCGGCTCATGGACCGCTCCGGGCGGAAAAGCGCCAAGAAGGTCTTTGCCGAGCGGGACCTGCAAGCCAAGCGCAGCGCCGACAAACTCACCGCCTTTTACGCCTGATCCCCAAACATTCACCATAAACCCAAAAAACACACGTCCGTGCGTTCCTTCGCATGGGCGTGTGTTTTTATCGTGCGTTTTACAAAAGAAAGGACAATTTACTATGATTTACGGCTATATCCGCGTCTCTACCGACAAGCAGACCTTGGAAAATCAGCGTCATATCATCCTCAATTACTGTGAAGTGAACGGGCTTCACATAGACGGCTGGATCGAGGAAACCATTTCTGGCACCAAAGCCCCGGACAAACGCAAGCTGGGCCAGCTTCTCCGCCATGTTCAGCCGGGAGACACCATCCTCTGTTCCGAGATTTCCCGCCTTGGCCGCAGCCTGTTTATGGTCATGTCCATCCTCTCCCTCTGCATGAGCAAGCACGTCAGCGTCCACACCATCAAGGACGGCTTTGACCTCAGTGACGATCTCCAATCCAAAGTCCTCGCCTTCGCCTTTGCTCTTGCCGCCGAGATCGAGCGTCAGATGATCTCCCAGCGGACGCGGGAGGCGCTGGACCTCCGCCGCAGTCAGGGTGTCACCCTTGGCCGTCCCAAGGGTGCCTTGGGCAAGCACACGAAGCTGTCCGACTATGAATCCACCATCCGCGTTCTGATCGAGCAGGACAATTCCTATGCGGAGCTGGCCCGCCTGTTCAATGTGGACCGCTCCACCATGAAGCGCTTCTGCGATGCGCGGGACATCAAACGTCCCTTTTCCCGCAACGCCGCCGGTTTCATTTCCAATGTTGCGGGATAACCACCCCCTATTTCGCCCGGAAACGCCCTCAGACGCCATCCGCCGCTCTCCCATCACCGTGTATACCCCCTGACCCGTCCTCGTTCTCCTGCGCCCCTCCCTGCCCTCGCCGTTGCCATTTATCGGCCGATAGTTTGG
>ERZ1026856.63-NODE-63-length-76600-cov-5.379764_pt1 | contig 76600 bp, 60 predicted proteins | sample MGYA00380158_ERZ1026856 | MGnify/ENA primary metagenome ERZ1026856 (study PRJEB33269, sample SAMEA4719794) | human gut metagenome | biome: human-associated habitat; feature: organic feature; material: feces | place: Cameroon | collected 2013-10 ... | reverse complement strand
GTCACGGGACGACCGCACTGCGATGCCGGGCAGTGATGCCCTGGCAGCTGCGGCAGGAAGCGCTGCAGGTGCAGCTACGAGCGCGACGGCGTCGAGCAGCACGGAGACCGTCCTCCCGATCCGGACCGGAGCGAATATAGCGACGGCAGCTCAGTCGCCAGCAGCGACCCCGACGGGCAAGTCAGTACAGGCCATCGAGGATGATTTCCCGATCAGCGGCAGCCTCTGGGATGATCAGAACCTCATGGATAACTATATGGATGATGGGGCGGACGAGACTGACCGACATGCAGACGACGCATTCGGCCAGTATGCACAGCCTTCTGCAGCTGAGAACGTGATGGATGCGGAGCAGCCTCCGCTCGAGGATGCCGACGATGATCCATCGGAAGCGGCCTATGCGGGTGACGATGAGGTAAGCGTCGGTCGCAACGGCGTGGCCACCATCGGGCGCGGTGATATGGAGCAGGGGACACGGCGCATCGTCGCGTCAAACGGTCAGGTGATCGATGCCGATGTCGAGCCGATCAAAAAGAAGATCGAATCCCAGCTCGATCGCGAGAAGAAGGAAAATACACCGACGGATGCGGATAACGCGAAGGTACAGCAGGAGATCCTCGAGAAAAAGAAGCCGCAGAAGCCGTACGTGATTCCGCCGCTCCGTCTCCTGCAGCAGCCGGCACGACAGGACTTCGATACGAGAGAGGAGATTCGTCAGAATGCGCTGACCCTCCAGGAGACCCTGAAGAGCTTCGGTGTCAATGTCACGATCACGAACATCTCCATCGGTCCGGCGGTGACACGCTATGAGCTGCAGCCGGAGATCGGTGTGAAGGTGTCGAAGATCGTCTCCCTCACGAACGATATCAAGATGCGTCTCGCCGCGGCGGATATCCGTATCGAGGCGCCGATCCCGGGCAAGTCGGCGGTCGGCATCGAGGTGCCGAATAAGCACGGGGCCACCGTTTACCTCGGTGAGGTACTCGGAAGCAGTGAGTTCCAGGGCGCGAAGGCAAAGCTTGCCTTCGGTGTCGGAAAGGACATCGCCGGTAAGACCATCGTGACCGACATCGCGAAGATGCCGCATCTGCTCATCGCGGGTGCCACCGGCTCCGGTAAGTCGGTCTGCATCAACACGCTCATCATGTCCCTCCTCTTCAAGTATAAGCCGGAGGATGTCCGCATGATCATGATCGACCCGAAGGTCGTGGAGCTTTCCGTCTACAACGGCATCCCGCACCTCCTGATTCCGGTCGTGACCGATCCGAAGAAGGCTGCCTCCGCGCTGAACTGGGCGGTGGCCGAGATGACGGATCGCTATAAGAAGTTCGCCGAGAGCGGCTCCCGTGATCTCAAGGGCTACAACGAGAAGATCATGGCCGTGCGGAATGATCCGGAGATTCCGGAGGATCAGAAGCCGGAGAAGCTGCCGCAGATCGTCATCATCATCGATGAGCTCGCGGACCTTATGATGGTTTCGAGCCAGGAGGTCGAGGACGCCATCTGCCGTATCGCCCAGCTCGCGCGTGCCGCCGGTATGCACCTCGTCATCGCGACCCAGCGTCCGACGGTTGACATCATCACCGGTCTGATCAAGGCCAATGTTCCGAGCCGTATCGCCTTTGCCGTCTCGTCTGGTACCGACAGCCGTACCATCATCGACATGAACGGCGCCGAAAAGCTGCTTGGAAAGGGCGATATGCTCTTCTTCCCGCAGGGCATCCCGAAGCCGGTGCGTGTACAGGGCGCCTTCGTCTCTGATCAGGAAGTTTCCGACGTCGTCGACTTCATCAAGGAGGAGATGGGCGAGGTTGAGTACAGTGAACGCATCCAGCAGCAGGTACAGTCCGGTGGCGGCGGAGAGGGCGGCATCGGTGGCGGTGGAAACCAGGACGAGCTTTTCGCCGAGGCCGGCCAGCTGATCATCGAGACCGAGAAGGCCTCGATCGGTATGCTCCAGCGGAAGTTCCGCATCGGCTTCAACCGTGCGGCCCGCATCATGGACCAGCTCGCGGATGCCGGCGTGGTCGGCCCGGAGGAGGGCACGAAGCCACGGAAGATCATCATGACGCTCGCTGAGTTCGACGAGTTGATATCGAACGGGTAAGGTCACCGGTCGTCCGTACAGCGGATGGAGCGTGAAGATGCTCTGCCGGAAGCATTGTCCTTCCGAAACGAGACGGGAACCAAGGATACACTGTTTTTCAGGGGCCTGCCCCTCGAAATATAGATACTAAAGGCTATGAGAGAAAGAGGTAAGAGATGAAGTCTGATATTGAGATTGCACAGGAATCTACGATGGATCGCATCACAGACGTAGCGGCTGCGTATGGTATCGAGGCGGATGAACTCGAGCAGTACGGTAAGTACAAGGCGAAGCTGAGCGACGATCTCTGGGATAAGATCAAGGATCGTCCGAACGGAAAGCTCGTTCTGGTCACCGCGATCAATCCGACACCGGCTGGCGAGGGCAAGACCACCACATCGATCGGTCTCGCGGATGCACTGAACCTGCTCGGAAAGAAGACCGTGGTCGCACTGCGTGAGCCGTCCCTCGGACCGTGCTTCGGCATCAAGGGTGGCGCGGCTGGCGGCGGATATGCGCAGGTCGTCCCGATGGAGGATCTGAACCTTCATTTTACGGGTGACTTCCACGCCATTACAAGCGCAAACAACCTGCTCGCCGCACTCCTCGATAACCATATCAAGCAGGGCAACGAGCTTCGCATCGACCTGAAGGCCATCAACTGGAAGCGCTGCGTCGATATGAATGATCGTCAACTCCGGAACATCGTGATCGGTCTCGGCGGAAAGGCGGACGGTGTCGTACGTGAGGATCATTTCGTCATCACCGTGGCGTCCGAGATCATGGCGATCCTCTGCCTCGCAGACGATATGGAGGATCTCAAGAAGCGTCTCGCCCGCATCATCGTGGCATATGATGTCGATGGCAAGCCGGTGACCGCAGCGGATCTGCAGGCGGTCGGCTCCATGGCAGCACTGTTGAAGGATGCCATCAAGCCGAACATCATCCAGACCCTCGAGCACAACATGGCCCTCGTGCATGGCGGCCCGTTCGCAAACATCGCCCATGGCTGTAACTCCGTACAGGCGACCCGCTTCGCACTGAAGCTCGGTGACATCGCCGTAACCGAGGCCGGCTTCGGCGCCGATCTCGGTGCCGAGAAGTTCTTTGATATCAAGTGCCAGATGGCCGGCTTCCAGCCGGATGCGGCCGTACTCGTCGCAACCGTACGCGCACTGAAGTACAACGGTGGCGTACCGAAGACCGAGCTTGCGGCCGAGAACCTCGATGCACTCGCAAAGGGCATCGTAAACCTTGAGAAGCACATCGAGAACCTGCAGAGCTATGGTATCCCGGTCGTCGTGGCCATCAACCAGTTCGCGACGGATACCGAGGCGGAGCTTCAGTTTGTCGAGAACTTCTGCCGCGAGCGTGGTGCGGAGTTCGCCCTCTCGAAGGTACATGGCGAAGGCGGCAAGGGCGGCGTCGAGCTGGCGAAGACCCTGCTTGCGACCCTCGAGAAGAAGGAAGCACACTTCACGCCGGTACAGAAGCTCGAGGATAATCTCTATCAGAAAATCGAGGCCGTGGCGACGAAGATCTACGGTGCCGATGACGTGAACTATGAGCCGAAGGCACGGAAGGCCCTCGATAAGCTCACCGAGCTCGGCTTCGGTCAGGTTCCGGTCTGCATGGCGAAGACCCAGTACAGCCTGAGCGACGATGCGAAGAAGCTCGGCCGTCCGACCGGCTTCCGTATCACGGTTCGGGATGCCTATGTTTCGGCGGGTGCCGGCTTCGTGGTCTGCCTCACCGGTGACATCATGACCATGCCGGGTCTTCCGAAGAAGCCGGCGGCGTTTGGCATCGATGTGAATGACGGAAAGATCACCGGACTCTTCTGATGATCTCTGTTGCGGCCCTCTGGTATCTCTGGAGGGCCGGTATACTTTAAGACGAAAAGAGAAAAATTATGGCGAAGTTTGTAGACTGGCTGAGTGACATACAGTATGAGACCGTGCATGGTGAGCCTTCGGTTCCGGAGGTCCATGAGGTCGTGTTTGATTCGAGAAAAGCAGTGGAGGGGACCGTCTTCAATGCGATGAAGGGTGCGAATGTCGATGCACACCGTTTCATCCCGGCGGTCATCGCACAGGGCTGTCAGGCCATCGTGATCGAGGAGGATCTTTCCGAATTCGGGCTCGATCTCGCGACGGTACCGGACGAGGTCGCGATCATTCGGGTCGAGAATGCGCGTGCGTCCCTCGCGGCGCTCAGCGCGGCACGTTTCGGTCATCCGAGCCGGGAGATGACGGTCATCGCCATCACCGGAACAAAGGGCAAGACGACCACCGCACACATGATCCAGCAGATCCTGGAGGACGCCGGCGAGAAGGTCGGCTGCATCGGTACGACCGGTGTCGAGTACGGCGGTCATCACCTGCCGACGAAGAACACGACGCCGGAGTCCTATGATCTTCAGCACTACTTCCGTATGATGCGGGATGAGGGCTGTGATTACGTCGTGATGGAAGCCTCCAGCCAGGCCTTCAAGCTCCATCGTGTCGATGCGATCACCTTCGACTACGGCATCTTCACGAACATCGAGCCGGATCACATCGGTCCGAACGAGCATGCGGATTTCGAGGAGTACAAGTACTATAAGAGCTGCATCTTCAAACAGTCCCGTGTTGGCATCATCAATATGGATGCGGATTATGCGGATGAGCTCCTCGCCGCTGCGCCATGCAAGATGTTTACTTTTGCGATCGACCGCGCGGCCGACTTCATGGCCGACAACATCGAACACGTGAACCGTCCGGACTTCGTCGGGATCAGCTTCGATGTGAGTGGTCACACGGAACTCGAGATCCAGATGGATCTGCCCGGGAAGTACAATGTCTACAATGCGATGGCCGCGATTTCCGTTCTGTCACTGATCGGGATCCCGCATCGCGCGATCATGAGCGCCTTCCGGCGCGTGCACGTCGATGGGCGTACACAGATCGTCTTTAAGAACGACACGATGTCGGTGCTCGTCGACTATGCGCACAACGAGATGGCGATGGAAAATCTGCTCAGCACCCTGCGGGAGCTTCAACCGAAGCGCCTCATCGTGGTCTTCGGCTGCGGTGGCAACCGTGCAAAGGACCGTCGCTACGGTATGGGCAAGGCGGCGGCTGAGTTCGCGGATCTCAGCATCCTCACGGCGGATAATTCCCGTGATGAGGAGACGACGGACATCATCGCGGATATCAAGTCCACCCTCGTCCCGGCGGGCGGCAACTATGTCGAGATTCCGGATCGTCGTGAGGCCATCGAGTATGCGATGACCCATGCCGAGAAGGGTGATATGATCGCCGTGATCGGAAAGGGACATGAGGACTACCAGGAGGTGAAGGGCGTGCGTACCCACTTCCTCGACCGGGAGGTCATCCTCGAGACAGCAGCGAAGTATAAGCTCTGACAGCGGCGTACATCGCCGGCTTTCACGCCCGGGTGGATCACAGCCCCGGGCATAACGTGATGCTGCATGGCATCAGCGACCTGCAGTACAGACTTTCATGGAGAACAGTATGAACACAGCGGATATCAGTTTCGGATTCAGTGACGAGGGCATCGAGGAGATCGTGCTCGACTCGCGTAAGAAAATGCAGCATGCCCTCTTCGTGCCGATCATCGGTGAGCACAGCGATGGACATGATTATATCGATATGGCCATCGCGAACGGCGCGGTCGCGGTGCTCAGCTCCCGTCCGATCGAGGCGATGCAGGCGAAGCATCCGGGCGTCCGCTTCTATCAGGTTCCGGACACGACGAAGGCATTGCAGGAGATCGGTTACATGGAGCGGAAGAAGTTCCACGGCACCGTCATCGGTGTCACCGGCTCGGTCGGGAAGACCACGACCCGCAGTATGATCGCGACCGCGATCGCGGCCGGAAAGAAGGTCTTCCAGACGGCGGGCAATGCGAACTCCCAGGTGGGCGTACCGATCACGATGTTCCAGATGGCCCGCTCCGGCGCGGAGGCAGCGGTGATCGAGCTCGGCATGTCGGAGCCCGGGGAGATGACCCGGATCGCGCAGATCGCCTGTGTCGATATGGCCGTCATGACAAACATCGGCATCGCGCACATCGAGCAGCTGAAGACCCAGGAGAACATCCTCCGGGAGAAGCTGCACATCCTCGACGGGATGCGGGAGGGCGGTGCACTCTACCTCAACATGGACGACGCGATCCTCTCGAAGGTCACGCTCGATGAGATTCATGCCTTCGGTATCGCGACGGCGCAGACGATCGAGCTCCGCAACTATGAAATGAAGGATTATGAGCTTCATCTCCTGGTGAAGGGCAGCCATATGCTGCAGAATGCCTCGGCCGCGATGCACATCGCGACGGCACTCGGTGTCGATGAGGCAGCCGCGCAGCATGCGCTCGAGAACTTCTCCGGGCTCGCCGGCCGTGGAGCGACCTTCCGTACGAAGGAGGGCGTCCTCGTCATCGATGATGCCTATAACGCATCACCGGCGTCCATGAAGGCAGGGCTCGAGGCCCTCGCCTCCCTCGAGGGAAAACGGCACATCGCGGTGCTCGCTGACATGCTCGAGCTCGGTGAAAAGACGCTGTACTACCATCGCGAGGTCGGAAGCTACCTTGCAACCCTGCCGATCGATGCGGTCTTCCTGTATGGAGAGCGCGCCGTTGCGATCGGCGAGGGTATACGGAATGCGGTTGCCGAGCCTCATAAGCCGATCGGGGACGAGGCTGCGCGCAGCATGCCGACGATCGAGTACTTCACGGATCTCGAGGAGCTCCGCAACACCCTTCACGCCATCGCCTGCAGCGGGGATGTCATCCTCTTCAAGGGCTCGAACAGCATGAAGCTGTCCGAGATCGTACGTGACTTCAAACAGGAACAGCGCTGATGTACGCAGAAATCATCATTGACATCACAAATGAAGCACTGGACCGTGCCTATACCTATCACATTCCGGAGGGCATGGACCTTCACGTGGGGGATCGTGTCACGATCCCCTTTGGTGCGTCCAATGCAGAGAAAACCGGCTACGTCGTCGGTCTTCGTGAAACCTTCGACTATGATCCGTCAAAGGTGAAGGACATCGCCGCGGTGATTCCGGATGCCATCTCCGTTCAGGAGCAGCTCATCCACCTCGCCGCCTGGATGTCGACCGAATACGGGACGACGATGAACCAGTGCCTGAAGACGGTGTTGCCGGTGCGCCGGACCGTGCGAAAGAACGCTCGTCGCATCGATCCGATCCGCATGTATCAGAACGAGCAGGATGAGTACCATGAGCTGAATCCGGCACAGGCGAGGGCCGCGGACGCGGTCATCACCGGGTATCATAATAGAGGCTCTTCGCCACGTTACCTGCTGCACGGCATCACAGGCTCCGGAAAAACCGAGGTCTACCTCCACATCATGGAGGAGGTGATCCGTCGCGGAGACCAGGTGATCCTGCTGATCCCGGAGATCTCGCTCACCTACCAGACGGTGCGTCGTGTATCGACCCGCTTTCAGGGCCGGGTTGCGATCCTCAATTCCCGGATGAGCATCGGCGAGCGCTTCGAGCAGTATACGAAGTGCGAGCGCGGCGAGGTCAATGTTCTCATCGGACCACGCTCCGCGGTGTTTGCGCCGTTCGAGCGCCTCGGGCTCATCATCATGGACGAGGAGCATGAGTCTGCCTACAAGTCGGAGACGGCACCCCGCTATGAGACGCGGGATGTCGCGTACGAGCGGGCACGTCTTGCGGGCTGTCCGGTGCTTTATGGCTCCGCGACGCCGTCCCTCACGATCTACAGTGCCGCCCTCCGGGGTGAGGTGCAGCTGCTCGAGCTGCTCACGCGGGCCCATGTCGGCGCGCAGCTGGCGGAGACCGAGATCATCGACCTCCGGGAAGAGCTGGCGAAGGGAAACCGGAGCATCCTCTCGGAGCGGCTCTATACGCTCATGCAGGAGAAGCTCGGGAAGAAGGAGCAGATCATGCTCTTCATGAACCGGCGCGGCTACTCGAATTTCGTGTCCTGCCGAAGCTGCGGTGAGGCGCTGAAGTGCCCGCACTGCGATATCACCCTGACCCTGCACCGGGATGGTTCCCTGCGCTGTCACTACTGTGGCTACCAGACACGGCTCATGAAGCTCTGTCCGAGCTGCGGCAGCCCGTACCTCGCGCCCTTTGGTTTCGGTACGGAGAAGCTTGAGAGCTATGTGAAGAAGGTCTTTCCGACGGCGTCGGTGCTCCGTATGGATGCGGATACGACGAAACGCAAGGGAGACCACGAGCGTATCCTCGAGAAGTTCCGGAAGCACCAGGCCGACATCCTGATCGGTACCCAGATGATCGTCAAGGGACATGATTTCCCGGATGTGACATTGGTCGGGCTGATCGCTGCGGACCTCAATCTCTCGGCACCGGACTTCAAGGCCTCGGAGCGCACCTTCCAGCTGCTGACCCAGGCAGCCGGGCGGGCGGGGCGTGGCGCGCAGGCCGGTACGGTCATCATCCAGACCTATCAGCCGGATCACTATGCGATCGTGCTGTCGAAGCGCCAGGACTACAAGGCCTTCTATGAGAAGGAGTTCCGCTTCCGAAAGCTGATGGGCTATCCGCCGACGGAGCGCCTCATGACGATCCAGCTCGCCAGCAAGGATGAGGACTTCCTCTCCATGGTGAGTGCCGCTGCGGCGGAGGGCTTTCAGCTCGACTGCAGCGCCGAGGGCGCGGAACTCATCGGACCGCTCGAGGCCTCGGTCTACCGGATCAACGATGTCTATCGAAAAATCGTCTATATCAAACACCCGTCCCATGATATAATCATCAGGTTACGGGATCGTTTTACCGAACGTGTACGTCAGCACGACCGTCGCGGACTCGTGCTGTTGAATTATGATTTACAGTAGTTAGGAGAGTATTATGGCATTAAGAACCATTCGTGAAATTGGAGACCCGATTCTGGAGAAGGAGTGCAAGCCGCTGAAGGCCGTAACGGATCGTACCGTTGACCTCATCAACGATATGTTTGAGACAATGTATGCGGCCAACGGCGTCGGTCTCGCGGCTCCACAGGTCGGTATCCTTCGTCAGCTGTTCGTCATCGACATCGGTGATGGTCAGCGTTATATCTGCATCAATCCGACGGTGACCCCGATCGGCGACGAGACCCAGACCGGTGACGAGGGCTGTCTGTCCGTACCGGGCAAGCAGGGCGTGGTCACGAGAGCGATGAAGGTGCATGTGGAGGCACTCGATGCGAACATGCAGCCGTATGCCTTCGACTGTGAGGGTCTGCTCGCACGTGCGATGGCGCATGAGAACGATCATCTGCACGGTATCCTCTACACCTCGAAGGTCGAGGGTGAGCTCGAGGATGTAGAGTACGAGAGCCTCGACGAGGAGGAGTTCGAGGACTTCGAGTGATCGTCGAGGGACCCCGGAGGAACGTCAACAGAAGCACAGTACTACTTTGTTAAAAGCAATCCAGATGCCGTTGGAACGGAGGTATGAGTTGAAGGTAATATTTATGGGAACACCGGATTTTGCGGTGGCGACGCTCGATGCACTGGTGAAGGCGGGCTATGAGATTCCGCTTGTGATTACGCAGCCGGATCGTCCGAAGGGACGGCATGGCGAGGCACAGAAGAGTGATGTGCGTATCGCGGCGGAGGGCTACGGGATACCTGTGGCGACGCCGGAGCGGATCCGGAAGGATGAGGCGCTGAAGGAAGAGATGCGCGCGCTTGCACCGGATGTGATCGTGGTGACCGCATTTGGTCAGATCCTGCCGAAGGATATCCTCGAGATTCCGAAGTATGGCTGTGTCAATGTGCACGCTTCGCTGCTTCCGAAGTACCGTGGTGCGGCACCGGTGCAGTGGGCTGTGCTGAACGGCGATGCCGAGTCGGGCGTGACGACCATGCAGATGGACGAGGGACTCGATACCGGTGATATCCTGATGATGAAGCGGATTCCGCTTGATCCAAAGGAGACCGGCGGCACGCTTTTCGATAAGCTGGCGAAGCTCGGCGGAAAGCTCATCGTAGAGACCCTCGAGGGACTCGAGGCCGGCAGTATCACGCCGGTCGCACAGGATGCCTCACAGGCGACGAAGGTCGGTCTCTTCACGAAGACCTCCGGTCGCATCGACTGGACGGAGGATGCCGTGGTCATCGAGCGGAAGATCCGCGGACTCAATCCGTGGCCGTCCGCCTACAGCTTCCTCGGCGGGAAGCAGCTGAAGCTCTGGGATGCCGATGTGCTGACCGACGAAGACTGTAAGCTGTATCCGCTGCCGGAGGTGGCGGTGATGATGCCGGAGCGGGATACGACGATGCCGGAGGGCACGAAGGCAGGTCATGTCTATGCCGACCAGAAGATGCTGGTGGTGCGCTGTGGCCACGGTGCGCTTCGTATCCGGGAGCTGCAGCTCGAGGGCAAGAAGCGCATGAAGGCGGAGGACTTCCTGCGCGGACACCGTTTCTAAGCGATCGACGACACGTGTGATCACGCTGCCGGGCGTTTCACCCGGGCTTCCGCGCTGGTGAGACTGGGGCTGCCACGCGGCAGCACGAATCTTCAGATAAAGTTCAGAATTTCAACAAACACTGATCACGAATATGTCGTACACTGTAGGGCATAGCATGACAGGAGGAATTACTATGTACGGTTACTATGGATATCCGATGTTTTATGATCCGACCTACATCCTGGTGCTGATCGGCGTCATCTTATCGATGATGGCAAGTGCCAATGTCAATCGGACCTTTCAGAAATATGCGAAGATCGGCGCACGCGCCGGCATCACCGGTGCAGACGCGGCCCGTCTGATCCTGAGCCGGAACGACATCACGAACGTCCGTGTTCAGGGCATCGCCGGCAATCTGACGGATAATTATGTGCCGAGTAAGAAGGTCCTGAACCTCAGTGAATCGACAATCAACAGCAGCTCGATCGCCGCCATCGGTGTGGCTGCCCACGAGTGCGGTCATGCGATCCAGGATCACGTCTGCTACGGACCGCTGGTGCTGACGCGCACGATCACGCCGGCCTGCGCCGTTGCTTCGAAGATCTCGATTCCGATGATCTTTTTCGGGATCCTCATCAGCTGGACGCCGCTCATCAAGATCGGAATCATCGCCTTCATCGTGGCGATCTCGATCCAGCTTCTGACCCTTCCGGTCGAGTTTGATGCATCCCGCCGTGCGGTGAAGACGCTGCGTGAGAATCAGGTGCTGAGCGAAGAGGAGCTCGATGGTGTGAAGGCGGTTCTAACAGCGGCTGCGCTCACCTATGTCGCCGCAGCGGCGTCGTCCCTCTTACAGCTGCTCCGACTGCTGATCCTGACGCGGGGCAGCCGGCGACGTGACGACTGACGAAGTCCCGATATCCGAATCTCCGTAAATGGATGAAGGGACAGCGGACAGCGCCTGGATGAAGATAAGCACATCGTGTGACGCTACACGGTATACTAAAGAGAGGAAACTGCAGAGAACGTTTCATGGAAAATAAGAATCAGCGAAATAAAAAGACCCGGACAGAGGGCCCGCTGCATAAATTCATGCATGCCGGAAAAAAGGCCGCGGATACAGCAGATACGAGAGAGACACGCGGAGGACATGGATCGCGTGGTCGGCGCGATGCACAGCATGGCGCGTACGCAGGTCGGAGAGGTCCGCAGCAGGGACGCGGTCCGGTGAAGACGCCGGAGAAGAAAATATCAGAGATTTCGAGAGAAAAGACCGCAGCGACACCGCGGTCTATTGCTGTACTTAGCCTTATGAAGATTCTCGAGGAGAAGAAGCTCTCGCATATCGTGCTCCGCGATGCACTGTCGGCGCACCCGGACTGGACCGCGCGCGACCGTGCCTTCGTGACGCGGCTCGTCGAGGGGACCCTCGAGTACACGATCCAGATCGACTTCATCCTGAACCAGCTCAGTAAGACCCATACGAAAAACATGGAGCCGCTGGTTCGGACGGTGCTCCGCATGGGCAGCTACCAGATCCTGTACATGGATAAGGTGCCGGACAGTGCGGCTATCAATGAGGCCGTCGAGCTCGTGAAGAGCCAGGAGGATAAGGTCTTCTTCCTGAGCGGCTTCGTGAACGGCGTGCTTCGGAGTGTTTCCAGGGATAAAGAGGTCATCTTCCAGAACCTCGCCCATACCGGTAAGACACCGGCCTATATCCGTTACAGTGTACCGCTCTGGATGTACGATACACTGAAGAAGGTCTATGGACGGGAGGAGACCGAACGCATGCTGGCCTGGTTCCTCGAGGGCGAAAAGAAGAATTTCGTTCGTTTCCAGGATGGTCACTGCGAGGAGATGGAGGGCGATATCGTCCACAGCGAGGCCTTCCAGCGCGGTGAGATCACGATCCAGGACTATGCCTCACAGCAGGTCGGCCTCGAAGCCAATCCGCAGCCGGGCGACCAGGTCGTCGATGTATGTGCGGCACCGGGCGGCAAGAGCTGCCATATCGCCGCCCTCCTCGGGGGCACAGGTCACGTCGATGCGCGGGACCTCACGGAAGCGAAGGTGGCACTCATCGAGCAGAACATCGCACGGCAGCAGCTTACGAATATCACGGCACAGGTGCACGACGCACGCACGCCGGATCCGACGCTGCTGGATGCCGCCGGACAGGGAACGGCGGATATCGTCATCGCCGACCTCCCGTGCTCCGGCCTCGGTATCCTCGGAAAGAAGCCGGATATCCGCTTCAATGCGAGTCGTGAAGGAATCCGGGAGCTGCAGAAGCTGCAACGGGAGATCCTCGATACGGTATGTGCCTATGTGAAGCCGGGTGGGAAGCTTCTGTACTCCACCTGCACACTGACGAAGGAAGAAAATGAAGACAACCGGGACTATATCCTGGCGAAGGGCGGCTTCACCCTCGAGAAGGAGCGGAAGTTCCTGCCGGGTGCGCCTTCCGACGGATTTTATCTTACGGTATTTCGAAAAGAATGAAGAATTTACGCGATTTAGAACTGAAGGATTTGAAAAAACTGCTCGAGGAGATGGGGGAGAAGCCGTTCCGTGCGAAGCAGATCTATAGCTGGCTGCACCAGAATCTGGTGGAGCACTACGATGAGATGACGAACATCTCGAAGGGACTTCGCGACAAGCTGAGTGCGGAGTACAGTGTGGCCCTGCCGGAAACGGTGGAGGTGCTCACCTCGAAAATCGATGGGACGAAGAAATTTATCTTCCGTATGCAGGATGGACACGTCATCGAGTCCGTCTGGATGGAGTACCAGCACGGACACAGTGTCTGCATCTCCTCGCAGGTCGGCTGCCGCATGGGCTGTAAGTTCTGTGCATCGACCCTCGACGGCCTCGCACGGAATCTGACGAGCGGAGAGATGCTCGGACAGATCTACCAGATCCAGCGGACGACCGGTGCCCGGGTCGATAACATCGTCATCATGGGCTCTGGTGAACCCCTCGATAACTACGATGAGTTCACCCGTTTCATCCGCATGATTTCAGATGAAAACGGGCTCCATATCTCGCGACGGAACATCACGATCTCGACCTGCGGTCTGGTGCCGAAGATCCGCCAGCTGGCCGATGAAAATTACGGGATTACGCTGGCTCTCAGTCTCCATGCGCCGAACGACGAGACACGGAAGACCCTGATGCCGATCGCCAACAAGTACTCGCTCTCGGAGATCATGCCGGCCATCGAGTACTACTTCGAGAAGACCGGTCGACGGGTGACCTTCGAGTATTCTGTCGTCGAGGGTGTCAATGATAACAAGGCCGAGGCGATGGAGCTCGTGAAGCTCATCCGCAGCATGAAGAACGGCGGGAAGCTCCAGTGCCACGTGAACCTGATTCCGGTGAATCCGATCAAGGAACGGGACTGGAAGCGGCCGGACCGCTCGAAGGTCGAGGCCTTCCAGCATATTCTGGAGCGGAACGGCATCGCGGCGACGATCCGCCGGGAGATGGGGTCCGACATCTCGGGCTCCTGCGGCCAGCTCCGCCGGGATTACCTCGAGACGGAGGGCATCGATTCGAAGGCGTAGTGGGTAAAAAAAGCGCTACGATGGGCGCGTGATGATACGTAGCCTCGTTCAGCAGTGGAATCCACAAGGTGCTGCGAAGTGAGGATGTTGAGGGCGTCTGCATTGGACGACGATGATGAAGTTACAGAAGTTACAGGTGAAGCATGATGGATTTTTACGCGAAAACCGATAGGGGACAGCGGCGACGTATGAACCAGGATTACGTCTTCGCGAGCGATCAGCCGGTGGGGACGCTGCCGAATCTTTTTCTGCTCGCGGACGGGATGGGCGGCCATAAGGCGGGGGACTATGCCTCCCGCTATGCGGTCGATGAGCTCCGGCGCTATATCGAGAAGGCCGCAGAGCCACAGCCGGAGATCCGCCTGCTCCAGGAGGGAATCCGGGACGTGAACCAGCGTCTCTATCGTCTGGCACAGCAAAATCCGAATCTGAGCGGGATGGGCACGACGCTCGTGATCGCATTTATCGAGGAGTCGAATCTGACCGTCGGTAATATCGGCGATTCGCGGGCCTACCTCATCCACGGAAACAGCATCCGTCAGATCACCCGGGACCACTCCTATGTCGAGGAGATGGTACGGCGTGGTCTCATGCGGCGTGGCTCGAAGGAGTACATGGAGTCCCGCAATATCATCACGCGGGCCGTCGGCATCGAGCCGCAGGTGGAGGCTGATTTCTTCGAAATCGAGCTCAGCGAGGGGGATTATCTCCTTCTCTGCTCGGATGGTCTCTCCAACATGGTCGACAATGAAAGCATCCGGAACATCATTCGTGAGCACAGCACGGTACAGGAAAAGGTACAGGCACTCATCGACATGGCAAACATCAACGGCGGCAAGGACAATATCGGCATCGTCCTGACCGGCCCTTACCGAGAGGAGGCGACGATATGATGGTAGAGCTGGGACAGCTGCTCGACGAACGTTATGAGATCGATACGCTGATCGGACAGGGTGGCATGAGCTATGTCTATCGTGCCAACGATCGGAAGATGGGCCGTGAGGTCGCGATCAAGGTCCTGAAGGAGGAGTACTGCGAGGATGAGGATTTCATCCGGAAGTTTCAGAACGAGGCCCAGGCGGCAGCGAAGCTGAATCATCCGAACATCGTCGCGGTCTACGATATCGTCGATAATCCGGAGACGAAGCTGCACTATATCGTGATGGAGCTCGTCGAGGGTATCACACTGAAAAATTATATCAAGCGTGCGGGACGCATGGACTCGCAGGAGACCATCGCCATCGCACTGCAGGCGGCGGCCGGCATCGAGCTCGCGCATAAGATGGGCATCGTACACCGGGATATCAAGCCGCAGAACATCATCGTCGACAGCGAGGGAAACGTGAAGGTGGCGGACTTCGGCATCGCGCGTGCCGCGACGCAGCAGACGGTCAATGCTACCGTCATGGGCTCCGTCCACTATATTTCGCCGGAACAGGCCCGCTCCGGGCAGTCGGATGAGCGTTCGGATATCTACAGCTTCGGCTGTACGATGTATGAGATGCTGACGGGGCAGGTGCCGTATGACGGCGACACCTCGGTGTCCGTCGTCTTCGCGCACCTCGAGAATCCGATCCCGCACGTGAAGGAGCTGGTACCGGATGTGTACCCGGCCCTCGATATGGCGGTATACAAGTGCATGCAGAAGAAGGGAAAGCTCCGCTACCAGCACATCGGTGAGCTGATGGAGGACCTCCGGAAGGCACTGAAGGATCCGAGCGGTTCCTTCATGTCCGGTGAGATGCCGGAGGACCTCAGTGAGACCCGGGTACTGTCCCCGCGGGAGCTGAATCAGCTGAAGCACCGGCAGAAGCTGCGGAAGAAGCTCGCGCATCTCGATGATACGGATGCGCTTCCCCTCGATGATACGGAGGAAGATGAAGCCAGCTTCCACATGACGAAAATCTACCGTGTGATCGCCGGCGTCTGTATCCTGCTGATCATCGTGCTGGTGCTGATCATCGGCCGCAATATGTTCTCCTTCTTCCGGGACAGCCGGACGGCGCTGGAAACCACACAGCCGCTGGAACAGACGGCGACGGAGACGGAGTCGGGCACCATCAATATCACGATCTCCGCGCTGGACAACCTCCTTCCGAATATCCTCGGAAAGACCGTGGAGGAGGCCGAGGACTATCTCGGTGCCTACAATATCCATCTTCGGACCACGAAGGAAAGCTTCTCGGATCAGTATCCGACGGAGGGCACGATCATCGCCTACCAGAAGGAGAAAATCCAGAGCGGCAGTACCCTCGATGTGACGGTGTCGAAGGGGGCAGAGACCATCCGCTTCTATGATCCGGCGACGCCGGAGAAGCTGGACGCGCTGCATGCCGTGAAGTGCGACACCCTGGTCGAGGCGCTGGAAAAACGAAAGATCAACTATAAGATTCAGGATGCATTCTCCGAGACGGTCCCTATGGGCAATATCATCGGCACCAGCAAGCCGGATACCAGCGGAACGTCGATGCTGATCATCACACGTTCCGCCGGTTCTGCGAGCGAGAATGGCATGGCACTGGTGCCGGAGGTGCGTACACTGAGCGAAGACGATGCGCTGACCGCGCTGGAGGATGCAGGACTCACACCGGATGGCATCGACTATGTGCCGGATGAGGCACATGAGGCGGATACGGTCATCGACCAGAGCCTGATACCGGGTTCCGTGGTCCTGAAGGGGACGACGATCTCGCTGACGATTTCTTCCGGTTCCGACGGAGAGACGAGCCAGAAGAGTACTGTGGCCGACAGTCAGGGTGCCTGGTACGGCTCGATCAACACGGCCGTAAAGATCGGCGGTGAGACCAGTCCGGCGGCGGATACACGGCGGATCATCCTGATCCGTCTCTGCCAGGAAATCGATGGGACGGAGCGCTACACGACACTGCAGGAGGCACGCAGCTATGAAGCCGGCACCGAGCTTCAGGTCGTGATCCCGAACATCAAGGGTGCCGCAGGCATCGGAAAGGGCACCGTCGAAATCGTCGATGCGTCGAACGATACCGTCATCGCATCCTATACCGTGAATTTCGCACCACGGTCCTAGAGAGGTAATGCATGGTTTTAAAAGGTAAAATTTATAAGGGCATCGGTGGCTTCTATTATGTCCATACCCCGGAGGGCGACTATGAGTGCCGCGCGAAGGGCATCTTCCGGAACCGGAACGAGAAGCCGCTCGTCGGCGATGATGCGGAGATCGAACCGGTACAGGATTCGGAGAAGGCGCATGAGGGCTCCGTCATCCGCATCCTGCCACGGAAAAATCAGCTGATCCGACCGGCGGTTGCGAATGTCGACCAGGCGGTCGTCATCTTCGCACTCCGCCATCCGGATCCGAATCTGAACCTGCTCGACCGCTTCCTCATCCATATGGAGCAGCGGGAGATCCCGGTGGTGATCTTCTTTAACAAGGTCGACCTCGTGCAGCCAGGGGAGGACACGGCAGAGGAAGAGGAGACGGTGCCGGAGGATCGCGATGCCTGGAAGAAGAAAAAATCACGGGCAAAGACCATCCCGGAGATCCATGCGGAGCATCCGGAGCTGATTCCGGAGATCTACCGTCAGGCGGGCTATCCGGTGCTCGAAATCAGCACACGGAACGAGGACAGCCTGCCGAAGATCATGGAGGTACTGCGCGGAAAGACCACCGTTCTTTCCGGACCGAGTGGTGTCGGCAAGTCCTCGCTCACGAACCTCATCCACCCGGCGGCGAACATGGAAACCGGTGAGCTCAGTAAGAAGATCGAGCGCGGGAAGAACACGACCCGTCACTCGGAGTTCTTTTACATCGATGATGAGACCTATGTGCTCGATACACCGGGCTTCACCTCCCTCTATGTGACGGACATCGAGCCGGAACGGCTGATGTACTACTTCCCGGAGTTTGAGGACTACCGGAGTGCGTGCCGCTTCAACACCTGCGTGCACATCGGCGAAAAGGACTGTGCGGTGAAGCGTGCGGTTGAGGAAGGAAAGATCGCCCGCGAGCGTTATGAAAGCTATGTCATGCTCTATCAGGAGCTGAAGGACCAGAAGCGATACTGATTATGAAACGCCGTTTGAAGACGGCAGAGGAGAATACTATGAATTATGATCTGTCCCCATCGATTTTATCTGCTGATTTCGGAACCCTGCGTGAGGACCTCCGTGTACTCGAGGAGGCGGGCACGAAGTACCTGCACTTCGATATGATGGATGGCGATTTCGTGCCGAATATTTCCTTCGGTATGCCGGTGATCCAGTCGGTACGCAAGGATAACCACTGCTTCTTCGATGTCCATATGATGGTCTCCGAGCCGGGGCGCTACATCGATGCGGTCGCCGATGCCGGTGCCGATGGCATCACGGTGCATCAGGAGGCCTGCACGCACCTCGACCGTACGCTCCAGCAGATCCGGGAGCGTGGCCTCAAGGCCGGTGTGGCCCTGAATCCGGCGACCCCGATCAGCACCCTGGACTGTGTCCTTCCGATGCTGGACCTCGTACTTATCATGTCGGTCAACCCGGGCTTCGGTGGTCAGAAGCTGATCCCGTATACGATCGGGAAGATCCGTGCCCTCCGCAAGCAGGCAGACGCCCTCGGTCTCGAGCTGAACATCGGCATCGATGGTGGTGTCACCCTCGACAACGTACAGGAAATCAAGGATGCCGGGGCGAACTTCTTCATCGCCGGCTCTGCCGTCTTCAAGCCACGGGAGCGTATGGCGGAGAATGTAAAGGCATTTAACGCCATCCTGCACGCATAAAGGAGTCCTTCGTGTTAAAGAAACTTGCGCTCATCAATGATTTATGCAGTGTCGGCCGCTGCTCGCTTTCCATCCAGATTCCGGTCGTCTCGGCGCTCGGGCTCACCGCCTGCCCGATTCCGACGGCGGTGCTCAGCAACCATACCGCCTTCCCCCACGTATCCAGTACAGGACTCGGGGAGTTGATGGAAGAGCGGCTCGAGACATTGAACGAAAATAACATCCATTTCGACGGCATCCTGATCGGCTACCTCGGTGACTGTACGGATCTCCGGGCCCTCGACGCGTATCTCGAGGCGGAGAAGCAGCGGAATCCGAAGCTCCGCATCTTCCTCGACCCGGCGATGGCGGATCACGGCCGCCTGTACCGCGGGATGACGGAGGAGCACATCGAGGCGATGCGCGCGCTCTGCCGGAAAGCGAATCTCATCTGCCCGAACCTCACGGAAGCGGCCTTCCTCGCCGACTTCGATTATGCGGGGCTGAAGGAGACGCTCGACCACTGTACGAGCGACGCGACACGCGGGATGGTGATGCACGCCCTGCTTTCAGAGCTTCATCACCTGACAAACGGACAGATCATCGTGACCGGCGTCGAGGCCTATGCGGAGACAGAAGAGGCTGCAGCGATGCCGCCGGAAGCCCTGATCAATGTCGTATCGGAGGCGGACGGCGATCTCCGTTTCGTTGATCATGCCCGTACCGGAGATGCCCGCCCGGGGACCGGCGACCTCTTCAGTGCCATCGTCGCGAGCCTGTGACTCCGCGGCGAGACGCTCGAGAACGCTACCCGCCGGGCTGCCGATTTCGTCGCGCTCTGCATCCGCCACAGCGAGGAGGCGCAGGTCCCGGTCGTCTACGGTGTTCAGTTCGAGGACATTCTCAGTGCACTGTAGCTGATCGAATGGGGTGCCGGAGTACTGTGCCTCTGTTGCCAGCACTCCGGGGCAGGACTGTCAACTATGACGGAATGACTTGAAAACAGACGTAAATCAAGCTATAGTAAATGGTGCGTTTAACGCCAGAAAGATTTCGCAGAAGGGGAGAGGATCCTATGTTAGATATTAAATTTGTCAGAGAAAACCCGGAGCTTGTCAAGGAAAACATCCGGAAGAAGTTTCAGGATGAGAAGCTTCCGTTAGTCGATGAGGTCATCAAGTACGATCTCGAGGCGAGAAAGTGCCAGCAGGAGGCCGATGAGCTTCGTGCGAAGAAGAACTCGGTGTCGAAGCAGATCGGTGCGCTGATGGCGCAGGGTAAGAAGGCGGAGGCAGAAGAGGTCAAGGCTGAGGTCGGTGCATTTACCGCGCGTCTGAAGGAGCTCGAGGAGCAGGAGCCGAAGCTGCAGGCTGAGGTGACGAAGCGCATGATGATCATCCCGAACATGATCGATGCGTCCGTTCCGATCGGTCCGGATGATTCTCACAACGTCGAGAACGAGCGCTTCGGTGAGCCGGTCGTTCCGGCATTTGAAGTACCGTATCATACCGACATCATGGAGTCCTTCGGTGGTATCGATCTTGATGCAGCCGGCCGTGTTGCCGGTAACGGCTTCTACTACCTGATCGGCGACATCGCGAGACTGCACTCTGCCGTACTCAGCTATGCGCGTGATTTCATGATCAACCGCGGCTTCACCTATGTGATTCCGCCATATATGATCCGCTCCAAGGTTGTGGATGGTGTCATGTCCTTCGCAGAGATGGACGCCATGATGTATAAGATCGAGGGCGAGGACCTCTACCTCATCGGTACCTCCGAGCACTCGATGATCGGTCGTTTCATCGATGAGATCCTTCCGGCAGATACCCTTCCGCTTTCCCTTACTTCCTATTCTCCTTGCTTCCGTAAGGAGAAGGGCGCACACGGTATCGAGGAGAGAGGCGTGTACCGTATCCACCAGTTCGAGAAGCAGGAGATGATCGTCGTCTGTGAGCCGGAGGATGCCATGGACTGGTACGAGAAGCTCTGGAAGAACACCGTTGATTTCTTCCGTTCGATGGATATTCCGGTCAGAACACTGGAGTGCTGCTCCGGTGATCTCGCAGACCTCAAGGTGAAGTCCTGCGATGTCGAAGCATGGTCCCCACGTCAGAAGAAGTACTTCGAGGTCGGTTCCTGCTCGAACCTCGGTGATGCTCAGGCGAGACGTCTGCACATCCGTATCAAGGGTAAGGATGGAAAGATCCATCTCGCAAACACGCTGAACAACACCTGTGTTGCACCACCTCGTATGCTGATCGCGTTCCTCGAGAACCGTCTGCAGGCGGATGGCAGCATCACCATCCCGGAGGTGCTTCAGCCGTACATGGGTGGTACCAAGGTACTCATCCCGAAGTGGAACTCCATCGAAGGCAAGCCGGCAAACGCATAATGATCGAAGACCTGTGCACGTGCACAGGTCTTTTTGTATACAGTTGAGCAGGGACCGCGGAGGGGTGGCTTGTAAATCTTAATTTTCGTGACGGCGAGTTCATAAATTCGTTCATTGTATATGAGCTATTCCTGTCATATAATGAAGACCACGAAACTCGTTTATTTATCGATGAAGTACAGGAGAGATGCAGTGGAACCGATCATCAAGGTGCGGGATCTATATAAGATTTTTAAAATCGGAGACAATAAGGTCTATGCGTTGAATGGTGTGTCCTTCGATGTCTACCAGGGGGAGTTCGTCGCGATCGTCGGTACCTCCGGCTCTGGTAAGTCAACCTGTCTCAATATGCTGGCGGGTCTGGAAGCGCCGAGTCGTGGTGCGATTCAGATCGCGGGCAAGCGCATCGATAAGATGAGCGAAGCGGAGCTCGTCAGCTTCCGGCGTCAGAATGTCGGCTTCATCTTCCAGAGCTATAATCTGATCGGCTCGATGAATGCGGTCGAGAATGTCGCGATGCCGCTGATGTTCCGCGGGGTGCCGTATGAAAAGCGGATCCGGGAAGCGGAGAAATATATGAAGCTGATCGGGATCGGGGATCAGGGAGAGCATATGCCGAACCAGATGTCCGGCGGACAGCAGCAACGTGTCGGGATCGCCCGGGCGCTCGTCATCGATCCAAAGATCATCTTCGCCGATGAGCCGACCGGTAATCTCGATTCGCATACGACGGAGGATGTACTGAGCCTTCTCCGGAAAATCGTACGCGAGGAGGACCGTACACTGATCATGGTCACCCATGATCCGCATATCGCCTCCTGGGCGGACCGGCAGTTACGTGTCGTCGATGGTAAGATCGTCGAGACGGTGATCAATCCGAAGAGCCCGATCGAACAGAAAATAGAGACAGAAACCGGAAATCCGCCATACGCGCTTGTGACGCCGCTCGGCTGAGTACGGTGTATATAGAGGGGTATAAAATCATGAAGCATTTTGAGATAAAGAAGCATACGATCCTTCGGCGCTTTCTGTGCGGCGCGATGGTGCTCGCGCTCCTGTCGCCTGCATTGTCCTTCGTACAGCCGATGGAGGCACAGGCGTCCTACGTCGATACCAACATGAACACCTTCATCCATGACGCGGCAGACACACCGGTCGCCGGCATCGGACAGGATTTCCAGCTGACCGTGAAGGTGGGCTTTAACGGCGTGAACGGACTCTATAATCCGACGGGTGATGTCATCAACAACGTGCGCGTGCGCCTGAGCCAGGATCAGAATCTGCTGAATACGAAGGGCATCGTGCCGAATTCGAACAAGTCGAATCCATATGATAAGGACTCGGATAATGAGCAGGAGTCCCTGCAGCATGATGCATACAATGAAGGCTACCAGGCGGGGGCGCAGCGTGCCTATAATGCGTCGCTCGGCCTCACCTATCCGGTGGACGGCGGTACCTATCCACTTGAGATCGGTACCTCGACGATGAATCAGGAGAAGAACCTCGGCTCGCTGCAGAAGGGCGAGTATAAGGAGGTGACCTTTAATGTCAAGATCCGGAACGATATCAAGGAAGGCTACTATGCGATCCCGATCTCGATGAACTACGATGTGCCGTATAACTCGACGGGACAGTATGGCAGTCTCAGCCGTGCCGAGTTCATCAATATCTATGTGCAGGACCTCGGAACGATTTCGAATCCGACCAGCGTGACGAAGGATCAGGCCTTCGTGCTCGGCGAGGGACAGTCGACGCCGAGCGGCACCTATCCGGGCACCGTACAGTTCGCCGTGAATCTTCGCAATAAGAAGGGACGGGCGCTCTATGATGTCGTCGTGAAGATGAATAAGGGAAATGGCGGTGCTGCCTCCGGTGATGCGTCTTCGACGGCGTCCGCCGGAAAGGTCGACTACAGCAGCTTCCCGTTCCGTGTGACGGAGGAGAACTATGACCGCAGCTTCGTCCGTGTGGAGGCAGATCAGACGATCTCGGCACCGTACTCGATGGCCATCGCGAAGGATTCGAAGAGCGGTGATCATGCCATCGGCTTCACGGTGAGCTATAAGGAGACGCCGGACGCGACCATCACGAAGACGGAGCAGTATACCTACTACGTTCATATCAGTAACCCGACCACGGATGAAACCGACAGTCAGCGTGATTTCAATGCGAACGACCGATCAAAGGCGCGTCTCGTCGTAGCGGGCTATCATACCGAACCGGAGAAGGTGTACGCCGGGCAGCCGTTTAAGCTGGTGGTACAGATGCAGAACGCAAGTACCGGCATCAGTGCCAGCAATATCCTGTTGTCCCTCGAGTCGGAAAAGGTGAATGAGTCCTCGGCGCTGTCGACGGAGAACGGCGCGAACTCCTATGTCATCAACAGCCTCGCGGCCGGTGAGACGAAGGAAATCGCATGGAATATGGTGGCGGAACCGGGCGTTGATCCGCGTTCCTATGCGCTGACCATCAATGAAAAGTATGACTCCCCGGATTTCAAGAACGCCGAGGAGAAGGTGACGCTGAACATCACCGTCAACCAGGAGGCACGACTTTCTGTGTCCAACTACGATGTGATGCCTGAAAGCATTGACGTCGGCAGTGAAGCAAATGTGATGTTCAACATCAACAACACCGGTAAGGTCATCCTTTACAATGTGACCGCGGAGTTTAAGGCAGACTCGATCAACGATACCAGCAGCTACGTCGGAAATATCAAGCCGGGTGAGTCGGGGTCTGTGGATGCGATGATCACGGGTGCGGCTCCGACCATGGATGATGGCACGATTCAGGTCATCATCAGCTACGAGGATGTGAACGGAGAGGTCCATACCTCCGAGCAGTCGGTGAACCTCATGGTGAACGAGCCGATGGAGAACATGGATGACATGAGCGGCATGGATATGATGCCGGAGGAGACGCCGGGATTTTTCCAGCGTTTTAAGCTTCCGATCATCGGTGGTGGCGTCGTGCTGCTGGCGGCGGCTGCGGTATTCGTGAAGAAGCATAAGGATAAGAAGAAGCAGGAAAAGGAAAACGATGAGACTATTTGATCTTATCAAGCTCGCAACGAGTAACCTGAAGCGACGGAAGATGAGGACGGTACTCACGGTCCTCGGCGTCGCGATCGGTACGGCGTCCATCGTGGTCATGGTGAGTCTCGGCATCGGCATGAGTGCGATGATGCTGAAGTCCTACCAAAGCATGGGCTCGCTGACCCGCATCGATGTATACGAGGGCGGCTATGGCGGCGGTACGAATGGCAACCAGTCCATGATGCTGACCGATGAGACTGTGGAGAGCTTTAAGCATATTCCTCATGTGACCGGCGTGAGCCCGTCCATCGAGGTGAATATCGAGGCAAAGTGCAAGGGCATCAGCGGCACCTTCAGCATCGTGGGTGTCACCCAGGATTATCTCCGGCAACTCGAGCTCCGGGACGGCGGACATCTGCCGGCGGCGAACTCGGATACGCTGGAGCTCCTCTACGGTAATCAGATCTTGTACAGCAGCTTCTATAAGCAGAAAACCTGGGAAAACGTCGAGATCGATCCGGAGAAGGATACGGTATTCATCACCTTCCCGCAGTCGAGCCTCTCGCAGGGAACACAGAGCAGTGAGGGCAGTACGCAGGAACCGAAGCAGAAAAAGTACATCTTCCCGATTGCCGGTATCATGAAGGGCGGTGCCGAGGACTGGTCGGATGGCTCGTACAATGTCTACACCGACATCGACAGCCTGAAGCGTTTTCTGAAGAAGATCTACAAGAAGGCGCTGGTGCCGAATCCGAGAACGAATAAAAACGGGAAGCCGTATCCGTACTATGTCTACAATAACGTCTATGTGTTCGTCGATGATATGGATAATGTCAGCGCGGTGCAGAAGCAGATCTCGGACATGGGCTTCAGTGTGAGCTCCAGTATGGAGTGGCTGAAGCAGGCACAGCAGCAGCTCAATATGGTGCAGCTCGTGCTGGGCGGCATCGGTGGCGTATCGCTGCTCGTCGCGGCGATCGGTATCATGAATACTATGATGATGTCGATCTATGAGCGGACGAAGGAGATCGGTGTGATGAAGGTGCTGGGCTGTGCGATGCCGGATATACGGAACATGTTCCTTTGTGAGTCCGGTATGATCGGGCTCATGGGCGGCGTTGCGGGACTCACGGTCAGCTATCTGATTTCGTATATCATCAATTTCTTTACGAAAAATGCCGGGTCCATGATGTTCGGCTCGGGCTCGATGGGCAGTCTGTCCAGTATTCCGTTCTGGCTCGCGGCCTTCGCGATCGGCTTCGCCATCGCGGTCGGCACGATCGCGGGCTACGTTCCGGCGGCGCGCGCGATGAAGCTGAGTCCGCTGGCGGCGATTCGAAATGAATAAATAAGAGTTTAAATACATGAAGAAGGCCCGGAGGATCGTCAACCGAAGCACAGTACTCCGAGACTGGTAAAATCTAAGCCGGGGACCCTAAGCGGCACTAGGCCCTCTGCAATCGCTGAGTTTTCTTTATGAAAACTCAGCGTTGCAGAGGGTGCTAAGGAAAATAGTACCAAGTGCCGCTAAGGGGACCCGGCTTGATTTTACACGGTCTCTACGTATGGCTTCGGTCGTCGATCCTCCGGGCCTTCTTCACTTCACAGTTATGATTCCGACGCCCTGATATGGTTCTCATGAGTATTAATTATATTGAGTATTTTGAAGCACGATGCTATAATCCGAAAAATATGCCAGATTTGAAAGGGAGTACGAAATGATCAAGGTTGCAAAATTTGGCGGAAGCTCCTGCGCCTCCGCGGAACAGTTCAGAAAAGTAAAGGACATCGTTCTTTCTGATAAGTCGAGACACTATATCGTGGTTTCGGCACCGGGTAAGCGGGCTTCCGGCGATACGAAGGTAACCGATCTTCTCTATCGTCTCCAGGATGCGGTTGCAGATGAGAAGAAGTTTCAGGAGACGCTCCAGACGATCAAGGATCGTTATCAGGAGATCATCGATGGACTCGAGCTCCAGTTCAGCCTAGCTTCGGATTTCGATCGGATCGAGCAGGATCTCAAGGCGGGTGCAGACCGCGACTACGCGGCTTCGCGTGGTGAGTTCCTGAATGCGAAGCTGATGGCAGCCTACCTCGGCTTCAGCTTCATCGATTCTGCAAGCTGCTTCGTCTTCAAGGAGGACCGGAGCTGTGACTATCAGAAGACGGAAGAGGGTATCCGTGCAGCACTGAAGGATATCGATTATGCTGTATTCCCGGGTTTCTATGGTGCCAATGAAAAGGGTGAGGTCGTTACCTTCAGTCGTGGCGGCTCGGATGTGACCGGCTCCCTGATTGCAGCGGCGGAGCACGTCAATCTCTATGAGAACTGGACCGATGTATCCGGCTTCCTCGTCGCAGATCCGCGCATCGTACCGAATCCGGAGGTCATCGATTACATCACCTACCGTGAGCTTCGTGAGTTGAGCTACATGGGTGCCGGTGTGCTTCATGAGGATGCGATCTTCCCGGTACGCCGTGAGGGGATCCCGATTCAGATCAAGAACACGAATCGTCCGGAGGACCATGGTACGCTCATCGTGCAGAACACGCTGAAGAAGCCGCGCTTCATCATCACCGGTGTCAGCGGTAAGAAGGACTTCTGCGCGATCAACATCGAGAAGGCGATGATGAACTCGGAGATCGGCTTCGCACGTAAGCTTCTTTCTGTCCTCGAGGACAACAACATTTCCTTCGAGCACATCCCGTCCGGTATCGATACGATGACCCTCGTCATTCATCAGGAGGAGCTTGAGCACTGCGAGCAGAAGATCCTGAACGGCATCCAGCGTGCCGTGAATCCGGACCTCATCGAGCTTGAGTCGGACATTGCGCTGATCGCGGTCGTCGGACGTGGCATGAAGTCATCCCGTGGTGTGGCCGGCAGAGTGTTCTCTGCGCTCGCCCATGAGTACATCAACATCAAGATGATCGACCAGGGCTCCAGCGAGTACAACATCATCATCGGTGTACGGAACGAGGACTTCGAGAAGGCCATCCGTGCTATTTATAAAATGTTCGTCATGAGCGCGAAATGATTTGACTGTTCTTATAAAGTCCCGGAGAGTCGTCATTGAAAGCCATACGTAGAGTTCGTGAAGAATCAAAATTGTCCCCCTTAGAACCAGTTGGAGTAATTTTTCCTTAGCACTCTCTGCAACACGGAGTTTTCCTAAAGAAAACTCCGTCGTTTGCAGAGAGCCTACTGGTTCTTAAGGGGACAATTTTAGAGTCTTCCGAACTCGTAGTACTGTGTTTTCAATGACGACTCTCCGGGACTTTTATCATGCCCGGACATATGATATAATGCGCGGAGCGAGGATAAAACGATGAGAATTTTTGTGATCGGCGGCGGGGCTGCCGGACTGATGGCGGCAATTGCGGCGAAGGAAACAGCGGCGGCTGCCGACGTGATTTTAATAGAAAAGAATGATAAGCTCGGGAAGAAGATCTTTATCACGGGAAAGGGCCGCGGGAATCTGACGAATGCGGCGGCCATCGAGGATTTCTTTCCGCAGTATGTGACGAATCCGCGGTTTCTGTACTCGGCGCTGTACGACTTCACGAATCAGGATACGATCGATCTGCTGGAGGCCCACGGCTGCCGGACGAAGGTCGAGCGTGGTGACCGTGTCTTCCCGGTGTCGGATCATGCCTACAGCATCACGGATGCGCTGAAGCACTATATAAAGAAGCTCGGCGTCGAGATCCGCTATAAGACCGAGGTGAAGAAGATTGAGCTTCGGGACGGACAGGTTCGTGGTGTGGTGACAGATCGTGGCTTCTGTCCGGCGGATGCGGTGATCGTTGCGACCGGTGGCCGCAGTTATCCGTCGACCGGTTCGACCGGGGATGGCTACCGTTTCGCCGAGGAGGCGGGCCTCAAGGTGACGGAAACCTATCCTTCCCTCGTCGCCCTCGAGGTGCATGAGCCGGATGCCTACCGTCTGAAAGGGCTTAGCCTCCGGAACATCGCGATCGATATCCGCGACGAGGATGGAAAGAGCTACTACCGGGACTTCGGCGAGCTCGAGTTCATGGAGAGCGGACTGCGTGGTCCGGTGATCATCTCGGCATCCGCCGTCGTCACGAAGCTGGTCAATGCTTCCGACCATAAAAAGTGGAAACTCCTCACCGTGCACATCGACCTGAAGCCGGCGCTGGAGGATGCGGACCTCGACCGTCGCCTGCTCCGGGATTTCGATACCTATCGGAACAAGGAGCTCCGGAATGCGTTTTCTGAACTGCTCCCGGCGCAGCTGATTCCGGTCTTCACGGCACGACTCGCCGCCCAGGGCGTCGACATCAACCGGAAGGTCACCGAGGTCGACCGCGAGACACGGAAGAAGATCGCGGCTCTCATCCGGGATTTCAACTTCACGATCCGCGGCACCGGCAGCTTCAAGGAGGCCATCGTCACCCAGGGCGGCGTCTCGGTGAAGGAGCTGAATCCGAAAACGATGGAGGCGAAAAAGGTGAAGGGACTGTACTTCGCCGGCGAGGTCATCGACGTCGACGGCTACACCGGCGGCTTCAACATGCAGATGGCCTTCTCCACCGGCCACCTCGCCGGAAAGTCCGCCGCCAAAGCACTGGATTCATGAACTGCATCAAATAATATTTGAAGGAGGCTGTTATGCCATATAGTATTGCCATCGACGGTCCGGCAGGTGCCGGCAAGTCAACGATTGCGAAGGCCGTAGCGCGCGAACTCGGCTATGTTTATATCGATACCGGTGCCATGTACCGTGCCGTCGGTCTCTTCTGTCTCAACGAGGCCATCGCCCTCGAGGATGAGGCGCGCGTCTCGGAGGCGGTGCGCGACATCGACATCACGATCGCCTATGATGAGGAAGGCGCTCAGCAGGTCTTCCTGAACGGCGTCAATGTCTCCACCCGGATTCGTACCCAGCAGGTCGGCGATGCCGCATCCACGGTGTCCCAGTATCCGGCCGTGCGGGAGAAGATGGTGAAGCTGCAGCAGAGCCTTGCGGAGCATACCTCGGTCGTGATGGATGGCCGGGATATCGCGTCGAAGGTGCTTCCGAACGCAGATACGAAGATTTATCTCACCGCGTCGGTCGAGGAGCGTGCACGTCGCCGTGCGAACGAGCTGCGTGAAAAAGGCGAGGCCTGTGACATCGCCGAGGTCGAGGCCGAGATCCGCGCGCGGGATGACCGTGATATGCACCGTCAGCATTCCCCGCTCATCCAGGTGCCGGAGGCGGTGCTCGTCGACAGCTCGACGCTGACCATCGACGAGACGATCGACCGCATCCTCGAGATCTGCATGCAGCACTGAGGACAGCGCTATGAAGGTCACACTTGCGAAAACCGCCGGCTTCTGCTTCGGCGTACAGCGCGCGGTCGATACCGTTTACCGCGTGCTCGAGGAGGAGCATGGAAAATCGGCCGAGGAACAGCGTTCGATCTATACCTACGGACCGATCGTGCATAACGAAACCGTGATTCAGAAGCTCGCCGCAGAGGGCGTACAGGTGCTCGAATCCGAGGAGGAGCTTGCGACGCTCCGCGATGGTATCGTCATCATCCGTGCGCACGGGGTGCCGAAGCACATCTACGAGCTGCTCGAAAAGCAGAGGGTCGAAGCCGTCGATGCTTCGTGTCCCTTTGTCCAGAAGATCCAGCGCCTCGTGCAGCAGCACACCGCGGCCGGAGAGGAGGTCTTCGTGACCGGAAATCCGGAGCACCCGGAGGTCGTCGGGATCATGGGCTGGGCGGAAGGCGTCATTTCAGCGATTCCGGACATCGAAACCGCTGAAAAATTACCAAACGGAGAGGGCAGAAGCGTGGTTGTTGTGTCACAAACCACGTTTAATATCGATAAATTCAAACTAATTATTGATATTTTGAAAAAAAAGCATTATTATGTTAATGCTATTAATACGATTTGCAACGCAACGTTTGAGCGACAGTCGGAAGCGAAGGAACTGGCGAAACAGTCCGACGCGATGATTGTCATTGGAGGGCGCAGTTCCTCCAACACGAAGAAACTTTTTGAGATTTGTAAAGACCAGTGTCGTAACACCCAGTTGATACAAACGGTTGGAGATCTTAACTTCGTTCAGGATGAAGCGGTTCAAAACGTAGGTATTACAGCTGGGGCAAGCACCCCGAAAGAAATTATTGAGGAGGTTCAAAATTATGTCAGAGATGAGTTTTGAACAGATGCTTGACGCATCATTAAAGTCTATTCATGCAGGGGAGATTGTTACTGGTAAGGTTATTAGTGTAAAGCCTGACGAGATTGCACTCAACATTGGGTACAAGTCCGATGGTATCATGACCAGAAGTGATTACAGCGCAGATAACACTGTAGACCTCACCACAGTAGTCAATGTCGGCGATGAAATCGAGTGCAAGGTAAAGAAGGTTAACGATGGAGAGGGACAGGTTGTTCTTTCCCACAGAGAGGCACTTGCTTCCAAGGCTTCCGAGGAGCTTAAGGATGCATTTGAGAACCAGACCGTTCTTACCGGCAAGGTTGTTCAGGTTGTCAAGGGCGGCCTGAATGTTGAGGTAAATGGTGCACGTGTATTTATCCCTGCATCCCTCGTATCTGATACCTTCGAGAGAGATCTCACCAAGTATCAGGGTCAGGATATCCAGTTTGTGATCACTGAGTTCAATCCGATGAAGCGCAGAGTCATCGGTGATCGTAAGCAGCTTATGGCCGCTACGAAGAAGGAGCAGCACGACAAGCTCTTCAGCGAGCTTCAGGTCGGCGATGTTCGTACCGGTGTTGTTAAGAACCTTACTGATTTCGGTGCATTCATCGATCTCGGTGGCGCTGATGGTCTCCTTCATATCTCCGAGATGTCCTGGGGTCGTATCGAGAACCCGAAGAAGCTTTTCAAGTCCGGCCAGGAGGTTAAGGTACTTGTTAAGGAAATCAACGGTGAGAGAATCGCTCTTACACGTAAGTTCCCGGATGAGAACCCGTGGAAGGATGCAGAGACCAAGTTCGCTGTTGGTACTGTTGTAAGCGGCAAGGTTGCACGTATGACAGACTTCGGCGCATTCGTAGAGCTTGAGAAGGGCATCGATGCACTTCTTCATGTATCTCAGATTTCCAGAGATCACGTGAACAAGCCATCAGACGTTCTCGAGGTTGGTCAGGAGATCGAGGCGAAGATCGTCGATCTCGACGTAGACAGCCACAAGATTTCCCTGAGCATGAAGGCTCTTTCCGAGCCGGAGCGCAAGGAAGATCTCGATGTTGCAGATGTTGACATCGAGGCTGTAGGCAAGGCTGAGGCTGAGCGCGTAGACGAGGAGTAATCCGCATAGACAGAGGGTCGGACAGAAATGTCCGGCTCTCTTTTTTTAAAATCCTTGCGTGGGACTTTTTTACGTGCTATAATCTTTCATCGGATATGCTGACTCATGGGAGAAGTATGCGCATTTCCCCTGTGCGTTTGCATAATATATAAAACGAAAGTTTCGGAGGTACTCTTAATGAGCGTTAAAGTTGAAAATCTTGAGAAGAATATGGCTAAGCTGACCGTTGAGGTGGACAATGCTGAGTTTTTAAAGGCCATCGATGTAGCATACAAGAAGAACCGTAACAAGTTCAATCTTCCTGGTTTCCGTAAGGGCAAGGCACCGAAGGAGATGATCATGAAGATGTACGGACCACAGGTATTCTTCGAGGATGCGCTCAATGAGATTCTTGATAAGACCTATCCGGAGGCTGCGAAGGAGTCCGGCCTCGAGATCGTTTCCAGACCGGAGATCGGCGTAGAGCAGATCGGTATGGATCAGAACGTGATCTACACAGCAACCGTTGCTGTAAAGCCAGAGGTTACCCTCGGTGAGTATAAGGGCGTTACGGTAGAGAAGGCGGAGACCACGGTAAGCGCAAAGGAAGTAAACGAGAAGCTCGCTGCTGAGCTCGAGAAGAATGCACGTGTCGTTGAGGTTGAGCGTGAGATCAAGAAGGATGATATCGCAACCATCGATTTCGTGGGCTCCGTAGATGGCGTTGAGTTCGAAGGTGGTAAGGGCGAGGATTACCCGCTGACCATCGGTTCCGGCACCTTCATCCCGGGCTTCGAGGATCAGCTGATCGGCCACAAGGCTGGTGAGACTGTCGATGTAAAGGTTACCTTCCCGGAGAACTACGGCGCAAAGGATCTCGCAGGTAAGGAAGCACTTTTCGTAACCACCATCAAGGCTGTCAAGGAGAAGCAGGTTCCGGCTGCTGATGATGAGTTCGCTTCCGAGGTTTCCGAGTTCGATACCCTCGACGAGTATAAGAAGGATCTGAAGAAGACCCTGAAGGAGGAGAAGGAGAAGGCTGCAACCACAACCAATGAGAGAAACGTCATCGCGAAGGTTGTTGAGAACGCTTCCGTAGAGATTCCGGCACCGATGCTTGAGGCTCAGCTGGACAACATGCTCTATGATTACCAGACCAGACTTGCTCAGCAGGGTATCCCGATGGATCAGTATCTCCAGATCACCGGCCAGACCGTAGAGCAGATCAAGGAGCAGATGAAGGAGAGTGCTGAGAAGAATCTCAAGACTTCCCTCGTTATCGAAGCGATCATGGAGAAGGAGAACATCACCGTCGCTGATGAGCGCGTAGATGAGGAGTTCAAGAAGATCGCAGAGCAGTACAAGATGGAGTATGATGATCTCAAGAAGACTGTTTCTGAGGAGCAGAAGGAGAGCATGAAGAGAGAGATCGCTTTCCAGGAGACCATCGATATGCTCGTAGCTGAGGCGAACCTTGTAAAGGCAGAGAAGAAGTCCAAGAAGGCTGCTGAGGACGAGGAGAAGACAGAGGAGTAATTCCTGTATCGCTTCATCGAAGGTTTAAAGATTTCTGGCGGTGCAGGTAACTGCACCGCCTTTTTTACAGAAAACCCATATGGAGGTTTCATTATGAATTTAACACCTAGAGATATTACAACGATTCCGTATGTCATTCAGTCGACATCCAGAGGAGAGCGTTCCTACGACATCTTCTCCCGTCTGCTGAACGAGCGTATCATCTTCCTCGGGGACGAGGTAAACCATGATACCGCTTCCCTCGTCGTGGCACAGCTTCTGTACCTCGAGTCCGAGGATCCGGATAAGGACATCAGCCTGTACATCAACAGCCCGGGTGGTGTCATCACGGACGGTATGGCGATCTACGATACCATGCGTTATATCAAGTGTGACGTATCCACCATCTGCGTCGGCATGGCCGCTTCGATGGGTGCCTTCCTTCTGGCTGGCGGTACGAAGGGCAAGCGTATGATCCTTCCGAATGCTGAGGTTATGATTCATCAGCCGTCCGGCGGTGCACAGGGCCAGGCGACGGAAATCCAGATCACAGCAGAGTGGATCCTTCGTACAAAGAAGCACATGGCAGAGATCCTCGCAGCCAACTGCGGACAGCCGGTGGAGAAGGTGATGGAGGATACCGAGCGTGATCACTGGATGACCGCTCAGCAGGCGCTGGAGTACGGCATCGTTGATCATATCTTCGAATCACGCGAAGCAGCTGAGGTACGGAACTGAGTACCGGTACCAGCATTACCAGACTAACCAGAACGAGAGGACTGAATTCATGCAAATGAAACCAGACGACAAAATCCGCTGCTCTTTCTGCGGTAAATCAGCGAAGCAGGTCCATAAGCTCATCGCCGGTTTAAATAATAATTATATCTGTGACGAGTGCGTCGAGCTCTGCGAGGAAATCCTGAACGAGCAGAACGGCGATTTCAGAGAGGACAGCGACACCTCGGACATCCATCTTCTGAAGCCGAAGGAGATCCATGATTTCCTCGATGAATATGTGATCGGACAGGATGAGGCGAAGAAAGTACTGTCTGTCGCGGTCTATAACCACTACAAGCGCATCACCTCGAAAATCAAGGATATCGATGTGCAGAAGTCGAACATCCTGATGATCGGACCGACCGGTACCGGTAAGACCTACTTGGCACAGACCCTGGCCCGCATTCTCGGTGTTCCGTTCGCAATCGCCGATGCGACCGCGCTCACCGAAGCCGGCTATGTCGGCGAGGATGTCGAGAACATCCTCCTGAAGCTGATTCAGGCGGCAGACTATGATATCAAGCGTGCAGAGATTGGTATCATCTATATCGATGAGATCGATAAGATCACGAAGAAGTCGGAGAATGTCTCCATCACCCGTGATGTTTCCGGTGAGGGCGTTCAGCAGGCACTGCTGAAGATCCTCGAGGGAACCGTCGCTTCGGTACCACCTCAGGGCGGACGAAAGCACCCGCAGCAGGAGCTTATCCAGATCGATACGACGAACATTCTGTTCATCTGCGGTGGTGCATTTGACGGACTCGAGCACATCATCGAGAAGCGTGTCGCTTCCGGATCGATGGGCTTCGGTGCCGATATCGTCGAGAAGAATCGTGACAACTACGATGACATCCTTCGTCAGGTACAGCCGGAGGACCTCGTGCGCTTCGGTCTCATCCCGGAGTTTATCGGACGAGTGCCGGTCGACGTCACCCTGCAGTCCCATGATGCGACGACCCTGAAGCGCATTCTGACGACCCCAAAGAACGCGCTCGTGAAGCAGTATCAGAAGCTGTTTGAGATCGACGGCGTCGAGCTCCGATTCACGAATGAGGCGGTCACCGCCATCGCCGAGAAGGCAGCGGAGCGCAAGACCGGTGCCAGAGGACTCCGCTCCATCATGGAAGACATGATGATGGACATCATGTATGAGATTCCGTCTGAGCCGGACATCCAGAGCGTGGAGATCACGGAGGATGTGGTGAAGGGAAGCGGGGAACCGATCATCACACGTAAGGAAAAGAAAGCAGCCCAGCATGCAGATGCCACCGACACGGCTGTATGAGTCTGAGTAAACCCGATCGGTCACGTGCCGACCGGGTTTACTGAACCATTGATATCGTCACATACACATCGTCACTAAGAAAAGGAGATTCCATGAAGATCACTTCTGTAGATCTGGAGAGAGTGCTGGGCGTAAAATCCGAGCTTCCGAAGACCGGAAAACCTGAATTTGTCATGGCGGGACGATCCAACGTCGGAAAGTCCTCCTTTATCAATGCCTTCGTCAATCGTAAGAACTTCGCCCGTACGAGCTCGACACCGGGTAAGACACGTACGATCAACTTCTATAATATCAATGATCGATTCTACCTCGTCGATCTTCCGGGCTACGGCTATGCCTCCACCGGTGCGGTCGAGCAGGAGAAGTGGGGACGTATGATCAACCGCTATCTCGAGACCTCGGATGATATCGAAGAAGTGATCCTTTTCGTGGATATCCGTCACGATCCGTCGAAGCTTGACATCCAGATGTTCGACTACGTGACCCAGGTTACCGGCTTCGAGCCGATCGTTATCCTGACGAAGATGGATAAGATCAACCGCTCACAGATCAAGAAGCAGACCGCCGCGATCCGCAAGGCCCTGCACGCGACGGAAAACTGCACGATGATCCCGTTCTCCTCCCAGTCGAAGCAGGGGCTCGAGAACATCTATGCGATCATCGACGAGATCATGGATGCACCGGAAACCCCGGAGACACAGGCGTGAGCCCGGATGGAGACATTGCCCGTGGGAACAAGGGTTCGGCCAATGCATACAGCGGGGTGCGAAAATGTCGCCAAAAGAAATAAATACAGGCTTGACATCAGTACGGACTGGTGCTAATCTATGATGGTCGTAAAGACAAAGGAAAGTAGGTATCCACCTCACCTTGGCAGTTATAACTGACCCGGGTTCATATTTGATTATTACTTCGTGTATTTTCATTATGGTGGATTGGCTTACAATCCGCCATTTTTTTGCATTCGACCAGTGTATGTGGAGAGGAGTTTATGGCTATTAAGAAAAACGCAAGCATCGAAATTAACGAGCAGATCCGTGACAGAGAGGTAAGAGTCATTGGTGCAGAGGGCGAGCAGCTCGGTATCATGTCTTCCAAGGACGCTTATATGATGGCAAAGGAGAAGGACCTGGATCTTATCAAGATCGCTCCGACTGCAACGCCGCCTGTTGTAAAGATCGCCGACTTCGGTAAGTATCGTTACGAGATGATGCGTAAGGAAAAGGAAGCCAAGCGTAATCAGCGCGTAACTGAGCTGAAGGAGATCCGTATGACGCCGAACATCGATCAGAACGATCTCAACACGAAGTTATCCGCTGCACGTAAGTTCCTCGAGAAGGGCAATAAGGTCAAGGTAGCTCTTCGATTCAGAGGCCGTGAGATGTCTCGTATGAATCAGTCCAAGTACATCCTTGACGAGTTCGCCGAGCAGCTGAAGGACATCGCAGTCCTCGATAAGCCGGCGAAGGTAGAAGGCAGAAACATGGCGATTGTAATAAGCCCGAAAAAGTAAAATCACAGGAGGCTGTTATGGCAAAGTTAAAGCTGAAGACAAAGAGAGCTGCTGCTAAGCGCTTTAAAGTTACTGGCACAGGAAAGCTTGTAAGAAACAAGGCTTACAAGTCTCACATTCTCACCAAGAAGACAACGAAGCGTAAGAGAGGCCTGCGCAAGGATACTGTTCTTGATCAGACCAACGTTAAGACGATGAAGAAGATTCTTCCATACCTTTGATTTGTAGACTTTAGAGGAGGAAATTAAAATGAGAATTAAGGGCGGATTAAACGCTAAGAAGAAGCATAATAGAGTACTCAAGCTTGCTAAAGGCTACAGAGGATCTCGCTCCAAGCACTATAGAGTAGCGAAGCAGAGCGTAATGAGAGCACTTACGGAGTCCTACAGAGGCCGTAAGGAGAGAAAGAGACAGTTCAGACAGCTCTGGATCGCTCGTATCAACGCAGCTGCAAGACTGAATGGTCTTTCCTACAGCAAGTTCATGTTCGGCCTCAAGAATGCCGGCATCGATATGAACCGTAAGATGCTTTCCGAGATCGCAATCGCTGATCCGGAGGGATTTGCAAAGCTCGCTGAGACTGCAAAGGCTAACCTCAACAAGTAATCTTCAACCGACAGGATTCGTCCTGTCGGTTTTTTAATGCGCATGGCTATTCTGACGAGCGAACGTGAAGAGGCCGGCGGTGGACTTTGTGACCGATCACGCATTTCGGGTCTGTCAACCACGCTTTCTGCAAGGGGCGTCAAACCAGCGCCCGATACTCGGCCTGTTTTCCTGATGGGAAAACAGACCTCAGACAATTCGGGCGCACATAGGACATTGGGACGCCCCTAGCAGAACGCCTGGGACAGACATCGAAATGCTCTACGGTCACAGAGCCTCACCGCCGGCCTCTGCACTGTAATCTGGCATTCCGAGTATGGTGAAAGCATAATTATGGCTGGCTGAGTCAGTGCTTCGAAAACGTTCGAAATCAGGTCAAAATTATTCTGAAAAAGTGAAAAATAGTTGTTGACGAACCCATATCATCATGCTATTATATACGAGTTCGCGGAAGTGGCGGAACGGCAGACGCGCACGGTTCAGGTCCGTGTGAGGTTACACTCTTGAGGGTTCAAATCCCTTCTTCCGCATGAAAGAATCGATTCGATGGAATCGGTTCTTTTTTGTTTTATGGCGTAAAGATTACACGGATGGACGATAGAGACAGATTTGCAGGATGCGCATTCCTGTTGCGGATGGTATCATAACGATCATGGCCGAGACTCGTCTACAGAACCTTAGAGCCGAGGAAGATAAGAATCAAAACAGGACCCTTTAGAGGCACTTGGAGTAATTTTTCCTTGTTCCCCTCTGTAACACGGAGTTTCCATAAAAGGAAACTCCGTCGTTTGCAGAGGGCCTAGTGCCTCTTAAGGGTCCTGTTTTAGATTCTTACGACTCGTGCGACCAGGCTCTGAAGACGAGCCTCTGCCGGATTGTTTGATTTTCCATCGCTATCGAAATGCGTGATCGGTCACGGAGTCCACTGCCGGGCCACCACAGTTTAAGTCAGTGGATGAGCGCGTCGAGCACGCCGTAGGAGATGATCGACATGATGACGGAGGCGAGCAGTACGCCGACGATGATGGCGAGGAAGGATTTCTTCCGCGGCATGTGCAGGAGGCCGGCGACGAGGGAGCCGGTCCATGCGCCGGTGCCCGGGAGCGGGATGCCGACGAAGAGCACAAGGCCCCAGAAATCATACTTTTGAATCGATGCCTGGTTCTTCTCGACCTTCTCGCGGAGCTTTCGCGCGATGCCCTGCGTCGGTCCGAAATGCTCACAGGCCAGCACGATCTTCTCGATGAAGAGGAGGATCAGCGGGATCGGGAGGAGATTTCCGACGATGCAGAGGACCAGTGCACGCAGATACGGCACGCCCAGTAGCGAGGATGCGAGGAGTCCGCCACGGAGCTCCAGGATCGGCATCAAGGAAATGATGAAGACGATGGCGTCCTTCGAGAGGAGTCCCGTCAGGTGAGTGGTGACAAAGCTTACAAGTGCTTCCATTTTTGACCTCAATTTCCTAATAATCTCGTAATTTAGTTTTCTTGAATGCCCATATGGAATGTGATAGACTAAACAGATGATTTGAAATTGCACTCGCATGTCATCTGGAAGAAATCGATCTCTCCCGCGACGTGATCGCAGCGCTGGTCGTCTGCATTGTCCGACGCCATAAAAGGCACAATGCCGATTCTATCGACTGCGTCCCACTGTGTCAAGCGATGAACGGATTTCAGATCACTGAAACAGAAGGAAACGAAAGCCGGGGCACCGTCTGACCACTGTCGGCCATCCGGAAATCCCGGGGCGGACACGCCATCAGATCGAGAGTGTAGTTCAGGCCCGCAGTTCAGCCATCCGAGAATCAAGGGTGCGTACGCGCTGCGCTGCAGGTCCCCGAACAACCGTAGAAAGAAGTATATGATCAGTTACGAAGAAGAAATCAAACGTTTTAAGCCGAGTCTCGATGTCGATCAGATCGAGGATGCCATCGCGAAGGTAGACCTCACGGATATGAACGACATCATGACCAGTCTCATCGAGGAGGCCATCAAGCATAAAAAGGATGAGAGTGCTAAATGAAGTATGACGTAATGCTGGAGCAGATCGCAAACTGCTACTACAATCTGGGACTGGAGCGGGCACGGCTCCGCGATCTGAGCGGAGCCGCCGAGCTGCTGAAGAAGTCACTGACCTTCGATAAGTATCAGAAGGATGCGCGCAATCTCCTGGGCCTTATCTTTTTCGAGTGCGGCGAGACCGCGGATGCGCTCGTGCAGTGGGTCATCAGTATGAACCTGCTGCCACAGGATAACATCGCGGATCATTACCTCGATGAGATCCAGCGGAAGCCGGCGATCCTCCGTATCTGTTCGGACAATGTCAAGCGCTATAATCAGGCACTGGACTACGCGCAGAACAACAACGAGGACCTCGCCATCATGCAGCTCAACCAGGTCATCCAGGACAGCCCGAACTATATCAAGGCGCATATCCTGCTTGCCCTTCTATATATGAAGAGAGAGGACTGGGTGAAGGCGGGGCGCAGCCTCTACCTCGTGCTGAAGATCGACCGCAACAATCCGAAGGCGCTCGTGCTGATGGATGAGGTCAAGCATAACACCGGCCGGAAGGAGGTCGAGCAGAGCCGCCTGAAGAATGCATTTTCCCACCGGAAGATGACGGACGATGATGTGCTGATCCCGCAGGAGGTGAAGCAGGTGTCCCCGTGGATGGTCGTCGGCTACATCTTCGTCGGTGTGATCCTGGCGCTCTTCGCGTTCTATCTCCTGATCATGCCGGCGAAGACGAAGGCGCTCAATGCCGAGAACAACCGCGAGCTGATCTCCTATACCGAGAAGCTTGATGCCTCGAACCGTGCCTACGCGGAGCTGAAGGATTCCTACGATACGCTGGAATCGCAGTACGCTGAGGCGGCGGATCAGGTCTCGCAGTTTGAGAATGCCAATGCCTCCTTCATGGGGCAGTACCAGGCACTGAACGAGATTCGGACAGCACTGGCGAATGGTGATACCCTTCAGGCTGCGAAGCTCTATACGGGCCTCGATCAGAGTCAGATCAGTGATGCGACCATGCTGCAGCAGTTGCAGAGCATCAAGGTACAGATGGAGGGCTCGATCTATCAGGAGCTCGCCGACCAGGCGACCAGTGCCTGGAACAGCGGAAACAAGGATCAGGCAGCCGAGCTGTATAATCTGAGCCTGGCGATCCGCGAGGAACCGGAAAATATGTATCTCCTCGGACGTCTCTACCAGAATATGGGAAGAACCGACGAGGCCAACACACTGTTTGATAAAATCATCGGCGCACACCCGGATTCAAATTATGCCGAGCGCGCGAGACAGGCAAGAGGGTACTGATCCATGCTGAATGTTGAGAAGATCCGCCTGATGACCCAGCTTTCGATTTATGACCGTAAAGAGGGAAAGGCGATACGGGATGTAAGCAGATATTTCAAGGGAGACTATCTCTCCCGGAGGATGTTCATGGCACTCGTGCACTACACACTGTGCTTTATTCTGGTGTCCATGTTGCTGATGCTGATCAATCTCGAGGAGCTTCTGATGCATCTGAACATCCCGTTTATCGTGGCTGCGGTCCGGGTTCTTCTTTTCATTTATGTGCTCGGCTTCGTGGGAATGATGGCGTTTTCCTACGTACGCTATGCACGGGCCTATGATGATCTTCATCGGAAGAGCCTCTACTATATGGCGAAGCTAGATAAGCTGCTGCAGCTCGAGGAGGCACCGGATACGAAGCTCGATATAGAGAGCGCCGGCTCCGAGTTCTATAAGGAGAAGGGCGGGAAGATCCGCATCATGGAGGATGTGCCTGAGCGACAGGCGAAGCAGCCGCAGCTGGACAGAAGGAGGAACGCGACGGCTGCCCCGAAACAGGCAGCAGCGCAGCATACGCTGCGAAAGAATGCGGCGCAGCCTGCGGTCCGGGAAGAAGAGGAGTGGCTGGATGATCCGATCGAACCAGAGAATGGCTGGCTGGATGATCCAGTCGAACCGGAGGGCGGCTGGCTCGACGAGGGAGACGATACTGTAACCACCGGCGACGAGGGTGGCTGGCTGGACAATCCGGTCGAGTCGAAGACGCACAGTGACACGGGCAGAGCATCTGCGGATGGCATACAGCTCATGGATTTCAGAAAACATCACGAGGAAGAGAAACGATGACACAGCTGGTCGATATGAAGGATGAATTACAGAAGTTTTACATCAAAAATGAATACTGGCTCACACCTGTACTGAAGGCGCTGACCGCGTTCGTGTGCTTTTTCATGATCCGGCTTCGCATAGGCTCCGACACCATGTTCGGCAGTCTGCTGATCGCGATCGCCGCTGCGGCGCTGTGCTCGTTCCTTCCGTGGACAGCCGTCACGGTTATGTCGGCGGTCTTCGTGCTGGGCAATGCCTATGGCACATCGATGGAGCTGGCCCTCATGGCGGCCTTCATCCTCCTGCTGATGGCGCTCGCACAGTCTGCCTTCCGTGCAGGAAATGCGATTCTGATCGTCCTGGTGCCACTGTTCTTTTATCTGCATGTACCCTATGTACTTCCGGTCATCGCGGGACTCAGCCTCGGACTGATGTCCATCGTGCCGGTCTCCATCGGTGTGATGATGTATTATTTCATCGAGTATATCTCGGAGAACGCATCGCAGCTCAGTGTGTCGACGAAGGATCCGATGGAGATGGCGAGCCAGTATGCCGCTATTTTCCAGGGCTACTTCCAGAACCGCACGATGATCGTGTCCATCATGGCCTTCGCCATCTGCATCGTACTGGTGTTTATCCTCCATCAGATGGTGTTTTCGTATAACTGGGGAGTGGCGGTCATCGTCGGGCTCCTCTCGATCCTGGTGGTTTCCGCCATCGGATCCGCACGCCTCGGCGCCGCCTTTTCCTTCGGTACGGCACTGATCGGCGTGATTCTTTCCGGCATCCTTTCCTTCCTGTATGCACTGGCCTTTCATGGCGCGGACTATAAGGGAACGGAGCGCTTACGCTTCGAGGATGATGACTATTTCTATTTTGTAAAGGCGATTCCGAAGCTGAAATCAGGAAATGAGGCATAATTCGAATGACAGGAATGATTGAAAAAATGAAAAGCTGGGTGAGCCTCCTGCCACCGATCGGCTATACCAACATCCTCGAGATCATAATCCTCGCGGTACTCGTATATGAGTTCCTTCTCTGGATCAAGAATACGAGGGCCTGGGAGCTGCTCAAGGGACTGCTGGTCATCGCCGCCTTTATCACCGTGGCCGCCATCCTGCACCTCACGACGATCATGTGGCTGATCGAACGTATCTCGACCGCCGCCATCATCGCGACCGTCGTCATCTTCCAGCCGGAGCTCCGGAAAGCACTGGAGCAGCTCGGCAGCCGGAACTTCATCTCGAATCTGATTCCGGATGACGGGATCGACGACGCCAGTGTGACGACGATCAATGAAATCATCCGCGCGACCTTTGAGATGGCGAAGAAGAAGACAGGAGCACTCATCGTGATCCAGCAGAATCAGCCACTGAAGGAAATCGAAGAGACCGGTATCCGCATCAACGGCATCGTGTCGGCGGCACTGCTGATCAATATCTTTGAGAAGAACACACCGCTGCATGATGGTGCGGTCACGATCGTCGGCGACAAGGTTACCGCCGCGACCTGCTATCTGCCGCTGTCCGATACCGATATCTCGAAGGACTTCGGTACACGACATCGTGCGGCGCTTGGCATGTCCGAGACGAGTGATGCCGTTACGATCGTGGTCTCGGAGGAGACCGGTCGTGTGTCGGTCGCTGCAAACGGTAAGCTCTGTCGTGCACAGGACGCCGAAGCCCTGCGCTCGATGCTTCCGACGAGAGAGCAGAAGGAGATGGATAAGAATACACGCTTCCGTATCTTCCGTAATACACGAAAGGAAGGTAAAGCATGATGAAACATTTCTTTACGGAAAATCTGCCACTGAAGGTGCTGAGCCTCCTGATCGCGCTGCTTCTCTGGCTGCTGGTGGTCAATGTCTCACATCCGGAGGTGACGGATACGAAGACGGTACCGCTCGAGGTCGAAAATCAGTCGGCCTTTGCGGCGCAGAATAAGTCCTGGGAAATCGACCGTACGAGTGTGACCATCAGCTACAGTGTCCGCACGAACAGCCGCTCCCTCATCAGCGCATCGGATTTTCATGCCTACGTGGATCTGAAGGATTACAGCATCACCGGTGCCGTTCCGATCTACGTGGATGTACTGAATGATAAGGACGAGCTGATCGGAGATGTGACGGTGCGTCCAACGGTCACCCGGGTCATCATCGAGGACATTCAGGAAAAGAAATTTGAAATTAAAAATACCGTGCATGGTACGCCGAAGAGTGGCTACAAGGTCGCGAATGTGATCGTCAGTCCGGAATATGTCTATCTGAGTGGTCCGGAATCCGAAATCGGCCGTGTGTCCAGTGTCGGGATCGATGTCAATGTGGAGGGCATCGCACAGAACGAGGATGGGGTTGCCGAGCTCGTATACTACGACGCAAACGGAAATCAGCTCTATGACCTCAAGAATGTCAGTGCGTCGACAAGCTCGATCCACTATGCCGTGACCCTGTATAAGGAGAAGTCCATCAACCTTCTGTCCAGTGTCAGCGGTACACCGGCTGCAGGGTATCAGTATGAGTCGACCGCGGTATCACCGGCGACGGTGAAGCTGGCGGCATCGACCTACATCATCGACGGTATGACGGTGTTTGAACTTCCGAAGATCGATATCAGCGGTGCCAGTGGAACGAAGACCATAACCTATAATCTGGCAGACCATCTCCCGGCCGGTGTTATGCTGGCGGAGGATCAGGACGCGGAGGTCAATGTTACGGTCCGCATCGAAAAGATCCCGGAGACGGAGGAGACATCAACCGAAAGCGATGAAACATCGGCCACGACGGCACTCGTCTCCGGATCACAGAGCGCGCATACCAGTGAGAGTACGGCGGTAGAAGCGAAGCTGCCGGAGAGCAGTGCCCAGGACGGAGACACCGCACCGGAGGGCACGGCCACTGCGCATGAGTCGGGCAGTACACATGAGGAAACACTGCTCAGCCAGTCCGGACACTGATCGGAGAATACATATATTTCATGAAAACAGAATGGTTTAAACTTGGTATCTATACAGCAGCGTATGTCATGAGCTTCGTGCTGGGAGAGGCGGGTCTTTCCGCCCCTTCCGGCCTTTGCCTGATCTTCGCTGCTGCTTTTTTATATCTTACGGAATACCGGAGGACACGGTCCACGCTGAATCTCCGGGGACTGCTCGCCCTCGGTCTTCTCGGCGGGGAAGGGGTCGCCCGTTTTCAGCTGAGCCGGCTGAGCACCGTCTGGACGACAGAAACCTGGCTCTCGTTCTACCTCTTTTATCTGATCTTTGATCTCTCGGCACAGTTCGCGGAGCAGGTCGGGACCGCAGGAGCAGATCGTCGTGTATCCGGCAGTAAGGTTTCGACAGCTGTAGATTCGGCTTCCGACGGTGTGCGTGATGCCGGTGTGTTTCCTGGACGCCCGGAGACAGAAGAAGAGGAACTCGCTGAGATGATGGATGGGGAATGCGGTCACGGACACCCGGCGATGGGAGAGAAGACGGGACCGGATCTCCGCTACTTCCGCTATGCGCTCGTCGGCCTGCTCGGTATTTCCTGGGCGGCGTTTCTCTTCGAGGCCCGGCGGCTCGGCTTCGTACCGCTTTTTACGGTCGATACGCCGCATGCCTACAGCTACTTCCATGTGAAGGGCGTCCACTACTTCACGACGCTGGCGGTGCTTACCCCGTCGGTCGCGATGCTGTATCTCAGTGCACGGCGTAAACAGGGACTTGGTCCGGATGTGCTGGCGCTCCTCGGGCTGCTGCTTCCGATCCTCCTGACGCTCCTGATGGTGTCCCGTTTCCAGTTTATGATTTCAGTGATTCTGGCTGTCTTCGTGGCACTCCTTTCGGGACGTCGGTATAAGCCCTGGCAGCTTCTGCTGCTCCTCGCGCTGATGATCGCGGCGTATGTGTTCATCACGATCGAGCGGGCCCATTCCGTCGAGTACCTGAACGGCATCTTCGAGATGAAGGATCCGTCGACCCCGATCTTCATCACCCAGCCGTACATGTACATCGCAAACAACTATGATAATTTCAATGTCATGACCCGTGAGCTGACGACACACGCCTATGGACTCCGTATGCTCTATCCTTTTGTGACGCTGAGCGGGCTCAAGTTCTTCGTACCCGCGCTGGCACAGGGCTTTCCGCTCTTCGTGACGAAGGAGGAGCTGACAACCGTCACGATGCTGTATGATGCATGGTATGACTTCGGACTGGCGGGCATCGTCCTGTTCGCCGTCGTGCTTGGCCTCGTTTCCGGCGCGGTGTCACGTGCCCATCGGAAGGATCAGAATCCGTTCTCGGCGCTGCTGTATGCACAGCTCGCCTTTTATTATCTGGTTTCGTTTTTTACCACCTGGTTCAGTAACCCGGCCACCTGGTTTTATCTGGGGATCAGTTTCGTACTGTACCTCGCTTATGCATGTTCTACACGAAAAAGGAGAAGTGAATGAAGCGCTATACGCAGCTGATCTTAAATATCCTGGTGCCGATCCTGATGATTGCAGCGGTCGTCATCTTCGTTCCGAAACTGCTCATCTTTTTTATCCCGTTTATCATCGGCGCCGTCATCGCATGGATCGCCAATCCGCTGATCCGTTTTCTGAATACAAAAACGAAGCTGATGGAACGGCAGCATGCGTCGGTCGTCATCATCCTCTTTATGCTCGTACTGATCGGCGCGATCCTGTATCTCGTCATCAGCTTCGCCGTCCGCTTCTGCGTCGGCTTTGCCGAAGATCTGCCGGATATGGTGCGGGACTTCGCGCAGCTTCTCCGGGAGTTCCTGCTTACGCACCAGAATCTGCTGCAGCACCTGTCGCTGAATCTGCCGGGTACGGGCGCGGATGGCGGTACCGTTATGCTGGATCTCAACCGCCTGAACAGCAGCATCGAGGAATCCCTGCTCGGCTTCGTGACGAATATCTCTGCCCCGATCGCCAATGTCTCCATCGGTGCGGTTCGCTCGATCCCGAATGTCCTCGTGTATTCGGTCGTGACGATCTTTTCAGCGTACTGCTTCTGTAAGGATGGCGAACGCTATGTCGAGCGTGTGAAGGCGTGGATTCCGAAGGAACTGTTCCGCTACTATGAGCTGCTGAAGGCGGACATACGGAAGATCATCCAGGGCTGGCTGCTGGCGCAGTTTAAAATCATGTTTGTTGTTTTCCTCGTGCTGGCGATCGGCTTCCTGCTGCTGCGTGTGCGCTATGCGATCCCGCTCGCAGCATTGACCGCATTCCTCGATTTCCTGCCGATGCTCGGTGTCGGCTTCATCATGTGGCCATGGATCGTGATCGATCTCTTCAGCGGGAATCTGATGCAGGCGCTGTGGCTTGTCGTGATCTATGTCGCGACCCAGATCGTGCGTCAGTTCATGCAGCCGAAGATCATGGGGGATACGATGGGACTCTCGCCGTTCCTGACGATTCTGTTCATGTATCTCGGTTACCGCTTCTACGGCTTCGTCGGGCTGATTTTCGCGGTCCCGGTCGGGATGCTCGTGATGTGCTTTTACCGCTACGGTGCCTTTAAGAAGATGACGGCCTCGATCCAGGCGCTTTACCGGGATCTGATTTCCTTCCTGTAAACGCGTCTCCGGACATCGGTGCGCAGAGCGCAAAAGCAGGAATCGTGACAGAAGTTTTACAGACGGATCACGGGATTCCTGCATGCTTCCCTGTGAACACATTGACAAATGAGGTTGCACGAAATATAATTCTTAAAAATTAAATAATTTTTTAGTTATTTTAGAAGGAGATAATCAAATGGAGAAGAAGACAAAGGCTACAGAAGTAAAGAAGGATGCAGCTCTGAAGGAGTCTTTCGCTGAGATCAAGAAGGCTGTAGCAGAGACTGCGAAGGCTGCTGAGAAGAAGGCCGCTCCTGCAAAGGAAGCAGTTAAGGCAGAGGCTCCGAAGAAGGAAACTGCTGCTGAGAAGAAGACCGCTCCAGTAAAGAAGACAGCTCCAGCGAAGAAGACAGTAGAGAAGAAGCCGGCAGAGAAGAAGACCGCTCCGGCGAAGGCAGAAGTGAAGACAGCTGTTACATTACAGATCGATGGCAGAGATTTTGACCCTGCAAAGATCGTTGCAGACGCACAGAAGGCGGCTGAGAAGATCAAGAAGGATGTCAAGGATGTCCATGTTTACATCAACGTAAACGATCAGGCTGCATACTTCACCGTAGATGGTGAGGGTAAGCCGGAGTACAGAGTAAACCTGTAATTCAGCATTTCGATCATAGAGAACGATTCATCGAAAGGTGAATCGTTCTTTTTATATACATCCGGTGCGGATATCTGATAAAATACGAGCGACCAGTAGAGATGAAGCTCGTCGGAGAGGCTTCGATCGTGTACGTGCAGGGACAGGATCAAAGGCGTCAACCGATCCAACAGGCTGTAATCACAGGAACGAATCATAAGTGTGAGGTGAATATGAAGCAATTACCAGCGGAGTTCTGTACCCGCATGAAAGCCCTTCTTTCAGAGGAGGAATATGACGCATTTCTCGAGAGTTTCGAGAAGCCGACCGTCCGGGGACTACGGCTGAATCTTCATAAGCTGATGGAGCTGGAGGAGAGCACGGATCCGGAGGCGATCTGCTACGCGAAGCTCGTCGCGGACTGGCATCTCAAGCCGATGCCGGAGAGCAGCAGGATCTCCTTCCGCGGACAGACGATGTATACGTCCTTCTATCTCGATGACCGCTACCTCGAGTCCATCGGTATCCGTCCGGGAAAGCATCCCTATCATGAAGCCGGACTCTACTATATCCAGGGACCGGAGGCGATGCAGGTCGTACAGCATATGCAGATCCGTCCCTTCGACCAGGTGATCGACCTCTGTGCGAGTCCGGGCGGAAAATCGACGCAGGCCGCGGATCTGCTGTCGGCGGATGCCGGCGGTTTCCTGATTTCCAACGAATATGTCGCGTTGCGGGCGCGAACGCTCAGCTCAAACATCGAGCGCATGGGATTGCGGAATGCAGCCGTCCTGAACGAAGATACAGGAAAAATCGCCGATCACTTCCCGGAGTTTTTCACGAGGGTGCTCGTCGATGCACCGTGCTCCGGGGAAGGCATGTTCCGGAAGGATGACACGGCGATCACAGAGTGGTCAGTGGAGAATGTCCGTATGTGCGCGGAACGTCAGCGGGAGATTACGGCAAACGCCTATCGTATGCTGGCCCCGGGGGGTATCCTCGCCTACAGTACCTGTACCTTCGAAAAAGAAGAGGATGAGGATATACGGGATTATCTGCTCACCACTTTCCCAGAGCTCACGCTCCTCTATGAGAAGCGTGTCTGGCCGCAGCGGGAGCCGGGAGAGGGACACTATATGGCGATCTTCCGGAAGGCCGGCAGCGATCCGCTGGCCGCACTGGAGGCGCAGTATGGTACGTGCATCTCGGGACCGGATCGTCCATTCGAAGAGAAGGACTACAGAAAGCAGCAGGTGAAGGACCAGGGGTATCTCGTGCCGTCGATACTGCCGGAGCTTCGCGGACTGCGCTGTCTCCGTGCCGGCATTCAGTCGGAAACGAACCTGAAGAACCGGACAGAGCCGGCGCATGCGCTGAGCCATGTACTGAATCCGGCAGATGCAGCAGAGCTTCAGCAGTTTGAGCTCCAGTGCTGCAGCTACCCGGCGACCGATCCGCGCATCGACCAGTATCTTCGCGGACTGCAGATCACGGCACCGGAGGGCGTCAGCGGGAAGGGCTGGTGCATCGTCTGCGCCGACGGCGTTGCCCTCGGACTCGGAAAGCTCGTAAACGGACAGCTGAAGAATCATTTCCCGAAGGGACTGCGCTTCGTCTGAAGCAGGCACAGCAGGAAGAAAAGGAAGCGGCATCCTGCTGCCTTCACGGATCGGTGCTTATGATAAAAAACAGAACGGTAAATCCGCTTAAAATGAAAATAAATTTCATTTTAAGGCATCGAAAATCCGTGTCTGTTTTTGTGAAAAAGCCAACATTGTATAAGAAAATCCTTATAAACCATATATTCGCGGCCTTATAATGTCAGCATTATACCTGATATTACTTTCACAAAGATTGAAAAAAGCACCCATTTCGGGTTGAATTATAAATGGGCTTCATATACAATATATACGTCATAAACCGGGGATTTTTTTCCCTTTGTTTAGATACGAAATGGAGGATAAAAAATGGATAATCAGTCAACATCATCCGCTCTGACGAGAATTCAGTCACTGCTCGATGAATTCAGCTTCGTTGAAGTTGGCCGTCTTGTGGAAGCAAGATCAACAGACTTTAACATGGCTGAGAAGAAGGCACCATCTGACGGTGTTGTTACCGGTTATGGAACCATCGACGGCAACCTCGTGTATGTATATGCACAGAACGCAGCTGTTCTCGGCGGTTCCATCGGTGAGATGCACGCGAGAAAGATCGCCAGCATCTATTCTATGGCCATGAAGAATCAGGCTCCGGTCATCGCTCTTCTCGATTGCACCGGCGTACGCCTCGAGGAGGCAAATGACGCACTTTTCGGTCTCGGCCGCATCTACAAGAAGCAGACCCTGGCCAGCGGTCAGATCCCACAGATCACAGCCATCTTCGGCAACTGTGGTGGCGGACTCACCGTTCTTGCCGGCCTGTCCGATTACGTACTGATGGCAGAGGGCGCAAAGGCCTATGTCAATGCTCCGGATGCCGTTCTTGGTAACAAGGATGACGCGATCGCAAAGGCAGCAAAGCGCGAGGAGTATGGCCTCGTAGACTTCGATGGTACAGAGGATGAGGTTTTCGCTCAGATTCGTAAGGTCGTTTCCGTACTTCCGGGCAACTGTGAGGACGGTGGCGTACTCGACGAGTGCATCGATGATCTGAACCGTGCCGTAAGCGGCTTCGATACCCTGTCTGCAGACGAGGCTGTGAAGCAGCTCGCGGATAACGGTGTATTCATCGAGACCAAGAAGGGCTATTCCCATGATGTTGTAACCGGTTTTGCTCAGATCGGTGGCGAGACCGTTGCAATCGTTGCAAACAAGGAGAAGGCACTTACATGGAAGGGTGCAGAGAAGGCTGCCAAGCTGGTTACCTTCGCCAATGCTTATGACCTTCCGGTCATCACGGTCGTTGACGTGACTTCCTACAAGAATACAGAGTGCACAGAGAGCCATATGCCGACCTCTGCTGCCAAGCTCGCTTATGCCTATGCAAATGCAGACGTTCCGATGATCACCGTTGTAAAGAACGCACTCGGTACAGCAGGCCTCAGCTTCGGTGCAAAGGCACTCGGCGCGGACGTGGTTTATGCATTTAACAACTCAAAGATCGGTGTGATGGACGCTGCACAGGCTGCCAAGGTAGTCGCTGACGGCGATGCAGAGGCAGAGAAGAAGTTCGCTTCCGAGAACACGGCACTCGCTGCTGCAAAGCGCGGCTATGTCGATGAGATCATCGCTCCGGAGGAGACCAGACAGAGAATCGCAGCTGCACTTCAGATGCTCGGCTATAAGAGCGTATACAGACCTGACAAGAAGAGTGGCACCGTTTAATGAGAGGAGACAGAATGAAACAGTGGTTTAGAAAAGCTGCTCTCTGTTTTGCTCTTGCACTTTCCGTTCTTACACTGGCAGCTTGCGGAAGCTCAACGAAGGACACGGTAGAGGCCATCGACCCATCCGTGAAGTCCGCACTTGAGGAGCAGGCAAAGCAGTATGCAGAGCAGAGCATCTATGCTCTGAGCGATGCTGAGATCGAGTCTCAGATCAAGTCCGCATACAAGACAAAGGATGAAATCACCTACAACGGCCTTACCAATTATCTGAATGATAAGGATCGTCTCGGTGCCTTCGTCAGTGTAGACGATGCAGTTGCATCCAAGACAGAAGATGGCTATTCCATCGAGATTAATTCAACATTTGAGAAGAGAACCCTGAAGCTTACCCTCGGCCTCAATGAGCTGACCGGTAAGACGACCGAGATGACCTTCGAGCCGCACTACTCACTCGCTGAGCAGATGGAGGATGCAGGCGCAAACCTCGCAGTCGGCATGGGTACCGTATTCGTCGTTCTCATCTTCATCGCCTGGGTGATTTCCCTGTTCAAGTACATCAGTGTATTTGAGAAGAAGGCGAAGGGACAGAAGGCACCGGCTCCGGCTCCGAAGGTTGCAGCACCGGCACCGAAGGCCGCAGCACCGGCTCCGGCTGCTAAGCAGGACGATGTGATGCAGGCGGTCATCGCCGCAGCGATCGCAGCATACGAGGCAGATACTGCAGGTGAGCAGGGCGACAATGGCTTCGTACCGGGACCGACACTTCAGAATGGTCTCTTCGTACGTCCGCTTCGTTCCCGCAGCTTCGCACCAGCTGCTTCTGAGACCGTCGCTTCCGCACCGGTCGTAACTTCCGTGGTACCAGCCGCTGCACCAGTTGCAGCTGCCGCTCCGGCTCCGACCGCAGCACCGGCAGGCGCACAGGGCTCCGTAAAGGTAGAGTCCCCGATGCCAGGTAAGATCCTCGCTGTGAAGAAGAACGTCGGCGACGCGGTGAAGAGCGGTGACGTCATCCTCATCCTCGAGGCGATGAAGATGGAGAACGAGATCGTGGCTCCACAGGATGGTACTGTCGCATCGATCAATGTTTCCGTCGGTGACTCCGTAGAGTCCGGCGCAACACTTGCAACATTAAACTGAGTTGGGGTATAGCCCTTTAGAATTCGAGAGGTATTAAAATGAAGAAATATACTATTACCGTAAATGGCGTCGCTTATGACGTAACCGTAGAAGAGGGTGGCAGCGTAGCATCTGCACCGAAGGCAGCAGCTGCTCCTGCAGCAGCACCAGCAGCCGCTCCGGCTCCAGCCGCAGCTCCGGCCGGCGCACAGGGTGCCGTAAAGGTAGAGTCCCCGATGCCAGGTAAGATCCTCGCAGTAAAGAAGAACGTCGGCGATGCTGTAAAGAGCGGTGACGTGATCCTCGTACTTGAGGCCATGAAGATGGAGAACGACATCGTAGCACCTCAGGATGGCACCGTAGCTTCCATCAACGTTTCTGTTGGTGATTCAGTAGAGTCAGGTGCAACTCTTGCAACTCTGAACTGATCTCGGATCAGATCGTGTCAAGTGTTGATTTGATTTTGCTGTACTGGAGGTTATAAAAACATATGAATATATTAGAAACCTTAACAAACCTGCTCCAGCAGACAGCATTCGTAAGCATGACATGGGGAAATGTGCTGATGATCATCGTCGCATTCGTTTTCCTGTATCTTGCCATCGCCAAGGGCTTCGAGCCACTTCTTCTGGTTCCGATCGCCTTCGGTATGCTGCTCGTAAATATCTATCCGGACATCATGCTGAGCCCGGAGGATTCCATCAATGGAACAGGCGGACTGCTTTGGTACTTCTTCCATCTGGATGAGTGGACGATTCTTCCGTCCCTGATCTTCATGGGCGTAGGCGCACAGACCGACTTCTCCCCGCTGATTGCAAACCCGATCACCTTCCTGCTCGGTGCAGCTGCACAGTTTGGTATTTATGCCGCTTATTTCATGGCGATTTTCATGGGCTTCAACGGAGCCGCTGCGGCAGCCATCTCCATCATCGGTGGAGCCGATGGACCTACCTCCATCTTCCTGTGCAATAAGCTCGGACAGACCTCTCTGCTCGGACCGATCGCCGTTGCGGCATATTCCTACATGTCGCTCGTTCCGATCATCCAGCCGCCGATCATGAAGGCGCTGACCACCGAGGAGGAGAGAAAGACCAGAATGCCACAGCTTCGTCCGGTATCGAAGCTTGAGCGTATTCTCTTCCCGATCATCGTTACGACCATCGTATGTATCCTTCTTCCGACCACGGCTCCGCTCGTAGGTATGCTGATGCTTGGTAACCTGTTCAAGGAGTCCGGTGTCGTAAAGCAGCTCACAGAGACCGCATCGAACGCGATGATGTACATCGTCGTTATCATGCTCGGTACGTCTGTAGGTGGTGCTACTTCCGCTGAGGCATTCCTGAATCTCGATACCCTGAAGATCGTTGCCCTCGGTCTGATTGCCTTCGCATTCGGTACCGCTGCCGGCGTCGTTCTCGGTAAGATCATGTATGTCGTTTCTGGTCATAAGATCAACCCGCTCATCGGTTCTGCCGGTGTATCTGCCGTTCCGATGGCAGCGCGTGTATCCCAGAAGGTGGCTTCTGAGGCTGATCCTACAAACTTCCTGCTCATGCAGGCCATGGGCCCGAACGTAGCAGGCGTTATCGGTACTGCTGTAGCAGCCGGTACCTTCATGGCTGTTTACGGCGTGAAGTAATGAAAGAGGAGATAAAATGGCTAAAGTAAAAATCACTGAGACTGTGCTGCGTGATGCACACCAGTCATTAATTGCAACTCGTATGCCGAGCTCCGAGATGGAGCCGATTCTGGACACCATGGATCAGATCGGTTACAACGCCGTAGAGTGTTGGGGCGGTGCGACCTTCGATTCCTGCCTTCGTTTCCTGAAGGAGGATCCATGGGAGAGACTTCGTATGCTTCGTAAGCACTTCAAGAACACGAAGCTCCAGATGCTCTTCAGAGGCCAGAACATCCTCGGTTACAATCACTATGCAGATGATGTTGTAGAGAACTTCGTTGAGCGTTCCATCGCAAACGGTATCGATATCATCCGTATCTTCGACTGCTTAAACGATATCCGTAACCTCGAGACCGCTGTAAAGGCAACCAAGAAGGAGGGCGGCCACGCTCAGATCGCACTCTGCTATACACTCGGTGATGCCTATACCCTCGAGTACTGGGAGAACCTCGCACGTGATGTTGAGTCCCTCGGCGCAGATTCCCTCTGCATCAAGGATATGGCAGGCCTTCTGCTTCCGCAGGCAGGTTATGACCTCGTGAAGGCACTCAAGAAGGGAACCTCCCTTCCGATCGAGATCCACACCCACTACACCTCCGGTATGGCTTCCATGACCTACCTGAAGTGCGTAGAGGCTGGTGCAGATATCATCGATACCGCCTCCACTCCGTTTGCACTCGGTACATCACAGCCTTCGACCGATGTTATGGTCAAGGCGTTCGAGGGTACAGAGTACGATACAGGCATCGATGTAAACAAGCTCATCGAGGTTTCCAAGTACTTCGAACCGTATCGTGAGGAGTGCCTGAAGTCCGGCCTTATGTCTACGAAGGTGCTCGGCGTAAATGTCAACACCCTTCGTTACCAGGTACCAGGCGGTATGCTCAGTAACCTCATCTCTCAGCTTGACAAGGCTGGTCAGATCGATAAGCTGAATGCCGTTCTCGAGGAAGTACCGAGAGTTCGTAAGGACTTCGGTGAGCCGCCTCTCGTAACACCGTCTTCTCAGATCGTTGGTACACAGGCCGTTATGAACGTCCTGACCGGCGAGCGTTATAAGATGGTTCCGAAGGAGTCTCACAAGCTCGTTGCCGGAGAGTTCGGCCGCACTGTAAAGCCGATGGATCCGGAGATGATGAAGAAGGTTCTGAAGGCTGGCGAGACCCAGATGACCGACCGTCCTGCAGATCATATCGCTCCGCAGATGGCTCAGTTCACCGAGGAGACCAAGAAGCTCGTGAAGAACCCGACACCGGAGGACGTACTTGATTACGCTCTGTTCCCGGCTGTAGCGAAGGATTTCTTTGCTTACCGTGACGCACAGCAGACCGGCTTCGCCGCAACCGCTGGCGACAAGGAGAACAAGGCGTATCCAGTTTAATCTGAACTGATTTATCCTTTCCATATCGAAGCCCTGGACTGAAAGGTCCGGGGCTTCTTTTGTTGATTTCCTGACAAATTCTTTACAAAAACTGATCGCTTCTATTAATAATTCGTTTTGCGATTGAAGCATGCTACAGAAATCGATATACTGTAGAAGTGGTTTCAGGTGTTTTCGTCCGTTTTTCGCTCGCCTCGAAGCACGAGAATAGATCAAAATCGATCGAAATCGATCGGATCGATGCGTGAGGGCAGGCAGATGAACATCCGGCGACCACTTCTTTTTACGTAATCTTAGTAATGGAGCACATATTCATGAAAAAACATAGAACGACATCTCTTCAGCACCGCTTCGGTACGGCGCTGCTTTCACTCAGCCTCCTGCTGACACCGGCCGGAACCGCGCTGAATGCACTTCCTACCGCGTACGCGGCACAGGCGGCGGTCATCCGCGGGACGAATGTCAATGTCCGTGCGGCGGCCAGTACCTCGAGTCAGCTGGTGACCTCCCTCGGAAACAACACGGCAGTCTCGATCCTGAATCAGACGACGGGCAGTGACGGGAAGGTCTGGTATCAGATTTCTGCCGGCGGCGTGACCGGTTATGTGCGTTCGGATCTCGTGTCTACGCAGACCGTAGCCTATACCGCAGATGCGAATTTCGAGGCCTACCTCGCACAGCAGGGCTTCCCGGAGAGTTACAAGTCCGGACTTCGTACCCTGCATGCACAGCATCCGACCTGGATCTTCAATGCCGTACCGACCGGTCTCGACTGGAATACCGCGGTCGCGTCCGAGTTGCAGGGCACCTCGAGCCTGATCGAAACCGGCTCGAAATCCTCCTGGAAGTCGACCGATGCCGGTAAGTTTGACTGGACGACTTCGACCTGGCCGGGCTTCGACGGTGCGACCTGGGTCGGCGCATCGCAGGAAATCGTCGCCTATTTCATGGACCCGCGGAACTTCCTGGACGACAGCTATGTATTCCAGTTCGCGGTGCATGATTACAATGCTGATATCCAGTCGATCGATGGTCTTCGCTCCATGCTGAAGGGCACCTTCCTGGATGGACAGGTCGCGATCGATGCTTCGAGCCCGCTCTATGCGACGGCGCTCGCCGCCCAGGGACTGAGTGCGTCCACGAACGTGATGAGTGGCCAGACAGTGACGGATGGCAGCATTGGCACAACGACGCAGACGGGCAACGGAGAGTCCCTGCTCGGCTATGAGGGTCCGGGTGCCGCGAGTGCGGCCAATGTTTCCGGCGATACACAGATGCCAGCCGGTACGACGACCATCAGCGCTGCCAATGTGCTTGAGGGCACGGATTCGATGTCGACGACCGTGATGCCGGGCACCAGCGGTCCGGGCGCGGGAAGCGCTGCGACAGGTACGACGAATACGACGAACATGATGACCGGCGCTGTGACCGTTTCCTATGCCGACATCATCATGGAGGCAGCGGAGCAGTCGAAGGTCAGCCCGTATATGCTCGCGGCGATGATCATCCAGGAGCAGGGCAGTAAGGGTACGTCCGGCTCGATCTCCGGTGCGAGCGGCTACTATAACTACTTCAACGTCGGTGCCTATGCGGCGAACGGCATGACGGCGGTCGAGCGTGGCCTCTGGTATGCCGCGCAGTCCGGCAGCTATAACCGTCCGTGGAATACACCGGAGAAGGCGATCGTCGGTGGCGCGCTGTTCTATGCGCAGAACTACCTTGCGGCGGGACAGAATACACTGTATCTCAAGCGTTTCAACGTCCAGGGCTCGAACATGTACAAACACCAGTACATGACGAACACCGCCGGTGCGGCCGAGGAGGGTAAGAGCCTCGGAAAGGCCTACACCGACACGATGCGTGCCGGTATCCTGGTTTTCAACATCCCGGTCTATAACGGTATGCCGGAGACGCCGTGTCCGATGCCGACGAAGGATGGCAACCCGAACAACAAGCTGCAGTATCTCGCGGTCGATGGCTTCACCCTGACCCCGAGCTTCAACCTCGATACGACATCCTATACGCTCGTCGTCGACCCGTCCGTGCAGATGGTCAATGTCTCTGCCGCGGCTTATCACAGCGCTGCTGAGATCAGCGGTGCCGGTCAGATCCTGCTGGATACCCCGACGAAGGTCGTGACGCTCACCGTAACCGCACAGAACGGGGATCAGCGGAACTACCAGATCACGATCAGCCAGTCCGCAGGCGGACAGCTCGGCAACACGATGCAGGTGGGCATGATGAGCGGAAGCTCCGTCAGTCTGCAGGCTGGTATGACCATGCCGGGTATGACGACCACGACGACTACGACTACAACTACGACGGTAACGGATGCACAGACGCCGGTGGTCGGCGTGAGCCCGACCGGAACCGTCGTGACGGATGTGGTTGCGGGAACAAACGGCCCGATGTAAAATAAAATCAGGCTATGGATCGCCGGGCAGCTGAACGAGGCTGCCTGGCTTCGCCTATGTTCCGCCGTCAGGATCCGATGAAGCCTCTGTGCTCATCGATCAAAATCTACTTATGATAGAGGTACGCATGAAACGTTTTTCATATTTCATAACAACAGTTCTGTTCACCCTGCTTTTGTCGATCCAGGCACTCGCGTCGAGCGCGGCCATCACCTTCTCGGATCCATCCGTCACCGTCGGTTCAGATGTCAATGTCACGATGAAGGTGTCGAGTGGCGAGGCGACCCTGGCCCGTGCCGATGTAACGCTCGCCTATGATGCGAATCTGCTCGAGTTTGTCAGTGGTACAGACGCATCCGGAGGTGCCGGCACCGTACGGATCAATGGTGGTACAAACGGTAGCGGCACTGGAACCCTCGAGTATAATCTGAAGTTCCATACCCTGTCTGCGGGCACCGCCACGCTGACCGTTCAGAATTACAACATCTACGACGCCGATGAGAGCTTCGCAGAGCTCGAGCACCAGGGGTCCTCCACGGTGACGATCAGCTCCGCGGCCGCCGCATCGACGAACGCACAGCTCTCTTCCCTGGTCGTTTCTCCAGGTACCCTGAGCCCGGCGTTCGCCACCGATACGACCAGCTATTCGCTCATCGTTGGTACCGAGGTTGATACCCTGGCAATCAATGCCATCGCTGCGGACAGCACTGCTTCCGTTCAGGTGAGTGGCAACGAGCAGTTAAGCATGGGCGAGAATACCGTGACGATCACGGTGACGGCCGCCGATGGTACGAGCCAGGCGGTTTATACACTGGACGTAACGAAGCAGGAGGGTGGACCGAATGCCGGTGATACGACGACCACCACGGCGACGACAAACGAGGGCGTAAAGCTCAGCGCGAAGGATAAGACCATCACCATCATGAATCCGGGCTCCGATGTCGAGATTCCGGCGGGCTTCGCAGAGAGCACGATCGATATCGATGGTCATCAGGTAAAGGGCTGGGTATGGAAGCTCGATACCGATCACCAGTACTGCATCGTCTATGGTATGAACGAGGCCGGTGAGCTGAATTTCTACCGCTATGACCTGACGGAGAAGACTATCCAGCGCTATTTCGAGGATCCGGTCGAGCAGCAGCTGAAGGCGGATGCAGAACAGTACCCTGAGCTCGTAAACCGCTACGATGCACTGGTTCGTCAGTATAATCATATGTTCATCCTGACCTGTATCCTGGCGGTGGCGGTCCTGGGCCTGCTGGTATTTGTTATTGTGCTCGTCAGCAGACGTCACGATGGTCGTGGAAGCAGCACGGTTCGACGCATGAATGCGTCTGAAAAGAATCGTGTGAAGTCTGCGTCCAGCGAGGATGTGGATATGGATGCAGCCAGTGACGAGAAAGCTTCACTGGAGGAGACGATCCCGCTTCACAAGCTCGGAGAGCTTCCGAAGCGAAGTGCAGACCTTCATGATGACACGGATACGGAGGAGAGCGATCTCGATGCGACACGCATCCTGAAGCCGGAGGACCGTGCGGTAATCTCCGGAAGCGATTCTTCCGAGAACACGCGTGGTCTCGATATCGAGGACCTCGACGATGTCGATGAGCCGACGATCGCACTCCATGATCTCGGCGGCGTGCAGCATGCACCGTCAGAGCCGGAGGAGGAGAAGGAGGATCTCGAGCACACGAGAGCCTTCCGGATGCCGAAGGATTCCGGACTGGATATCGAGGATCTTTAAAACAAAAGGAAGCCTGCAGCTCCGGCTGCGGGCTTTCTTTTGTTTGACAGGCAGGGGACCCGGGAGGGACTCTTCAAATCAAGATTGATTCAAATCCTGAAATGCACTAGAATATCCTTCATGAAAGGTGGTAAAGCATGAATCAGTTTACGATACAGGCACAGCGTGCGCTGCAGCTCGCGATCGAAGCGGCAGAGGAGCTGGGCCATCAGTACATAGGAACCGAACACATCCTTCTCGGCCTCCGTCGTGAGGGGACGGCTGTGGCCGCGAAGGTACTGCAGTCAAACGGCATCGATGATCAGAAAATCCTCGATATGATCGCGAAGTTTATCGCTTCCGACACGAAGGTGACGATCCGCGAGCGTGCAGGCTATACGCCATCGGCGAAGCGCCTCATGCAGAACGCGATGCAGGAATCCCTGCGCGCCGGTGCCCGCCTCGTAGGAACCGAGCATATCCTGATCGCGATGCTGAAGGATACCAACTGCGTCGCGTCTCGTATCATCGCGACGCTCGGCGCAAATGCGCAGCGCATGTACCAGCAGATCATGGCCGTCATCGGAGACGATGTCGTCATCGACGATACGAGCCGACCACAGGTAGCACAGCAGCCGGCCTCGGATACACCGACGCTGGACCAGTATGCGCGCGACCTCACCGCGATGGCAGCCGAAGGCAGGCTCGACCCGGTCATCGGCCGGGAGCGGGAGATCATGCGTGTCGTCCAGATCCTGTCCAGACGTACGAAAAACAATCCATGTCTGATCGGTGAGCCGGGTGTCGGCAAGACGGCGGTGGTCGAAGGACTGGCTGAGCGTATCGTTGCCGGTGATGTCCCGGACACCATCCTGCAGAAGCGCGTGATGTCGCTCGATATCTCCAGCATGGTCGCAGGCTCGAAGTACCGCGGTGAGTTTGAGGAGCGCATCAAGCGGGTTATCGCCGAAACTGTAAAGAACGGACAGGTCCTGCTCTTCATCGACGAGCTGCATACCATCATCGGTGCCGGCGGTGCCGAGGGTGCACTCGATGCGGCGAATATTCTGAAGCCTGCCCTGGCTCGTGGGGAGCTCCAGATCATCGGCGCGACGACCCTCGATGAGTACCGGAAGCATATCGAAAAGGACGCAGCGCTCGAGCGACGTTTCCAGCCGGTGACGATCGATGAGCCGAGTGAGGAAGAGAGCTATGCGATCCTGAAGGGCATCGTGTCGAAGTACGAGGAGCACCATCAGGTGTTGATCGACGATGCTGCACTGAAGGCGGCCGTCACCCTTTCTGTCCGCTATATCAATGACCGCTATCTGCCGGATAAGGCCATCGACCTCATCGATGAGGCGGCGTCGAAGATCCGGATCCTTCACTCCGGTGAACCGGAAAGCATGAAGAAGCTCCGTGCGAAGATCGACGCGATGGATGCGGAGAAGGAAGACTGTATCCGCCGCGAGGATTTCGAAGCGGCTTCCCAGATCAAGAAGAAGCAGCTGCGGGAGAAGGCGAAGCTGGAGCGTGCGCTCGAGCGCTGGCAGTCGGAGAAGGAGGAGCATAAGCTCCACGTCACCGAGGCTGACATCGCCCGCGTGGTCTCCGAGTGGACCCGTATCCCGGTAGAGAAGCTCACCGAGGGCGAGGCAGAGCGCCTCATGCGGCTTGAGGAAACACTGCACAAGCGCGTGATCGGACAGACCGAGGCGGTGTCCGCGGTAGCGAAGGCGATCCGTCGTGGACGTGTGGGTCTCAAGGATCCGAAGCGTCCGATCGGTTCCTTCATGTTCCTCGGTCCGACCGGCGTCGGTAAGACGGAGCTCAGTAAGGCACTCGCCGAGGCGATGTTCGGCTCCGAGGCGGATCTTATCCGTGTCGACATGTCCGAGTACATGGAGAAGTACAGCGTCTCGAAGATGATCGGATCGCCGCCAGGCTACGTCGGCTACGATGAGGGTGGCCAGCTCAGTGAGAAGGTGCGCCGGAATCCATATTCCGTCATCCTCTTCGATGAGATCGAGAAGGCCCATCCGGATGTACTGAATGTCCTCCTCCAGGTGCTCGATGATGGTCATATCACCGATGCCCAGGGCCGGAAGATCTCCTTTAAGAACACGATCATCATCATGACGTCCAATGCAGGCGCCGAGCAGATCGTGAGCCCGAAGCGACTCGGTTTCGATACCGGTGGGGATGAGAAGGCGAAGAACTACCAGATCATCAAGTCCCGTGTGATGGAAGAGGTGCATCGTCTCTTCCGTCCGGAGTTCCTGAACCGTGTCGATGACATCATCGTCTTCCAGCCGATCACGAAGGAGGACCTCAGCGCGATCCTCGACATCATGATGAAGGATATGGTGAAGAACGCACTCGAGGAGCTGAATATCCGGCTTCACCTCGATCCGGATGCAGCAAACCTCCTCATCGAGCGAGGTTACGATCCGAAGTACGGTGCACGTCCGCTTCGCCGGGTGCTTCAGACGGAGCTCGAGGATAAGCTCGCAGAGGAGATCCTGAGTGGACATATCACGAAGAATTCCAGTGTCCGTATCGGCGTCGACAAGGATGGAAAGACCCTGAAGTTCCAGGGCCGCCGCCTGCCGTCCGCCGGCACACGGCATACGAAAAAAGAAACGGTGACGTCTGTGAAGGATCAGGATGCGGAAGCACAGCAGGGCGATACGGCGCAGACGGAGACCGCGCAGGCAGAAAAGAAGTAAATCTGAAATGAATGGACAGCTACGCACGAACATCCCGATGTCCGTGCGTGCTGTTTATACGAGGAAATACTATGGCGAAAAGCACATCACGCTACTTCTGTAAGGAATGTGGCTATGAATCCGCGAAGTGGCTCGGCCAGTGCCCGAGCTGCCGCGCATGGAATACTTTCGTGGAGGAACCGGTCGTGAAGGCAGCTCCGGCTTCCGGCTTCAGTCGAAACACCGGCTCGCGTCCACCGCGGCAGTCCGGTACGGGTCGATGAAATCGCCCTCGAAAAGGAGGATCGCATCCCTACCGGTTTCCAGGAGCTCGACCGTGTGCTCGGCGGTGGGATCGTCGTCGGCTCGATGGTCCTGCTCGGTGGTGACCCGGGTATCGGAAAATCGACGATCCTCCTCGAGGTTTCACGAAACCTGGCGGCAGATGACGGGAAATCCGTCCTCTATGTCTCCGGTGAGGAGAGCCTCAAGCAGATCAAGCTGCGGGCGGAGCGTCTCAAACCGATCTCTGGTGATCTCCGCTTCATGACAGAAACGAATATCGAGAACATCATCGAGACCATCCGCGAGGAGAAGCCGGACTTCGTCGTCATTGATTCCATCCAGACGATGTATACCGAGAGTGTCACGGCAGCCCCCGGCTCGGTCAGCCAGGTCCGTGAGTCGGCGGCCCAGCTGTTGCGCACCGCAAAGGAGTGCGGTATCGCGATCTTCCTCGTCGGTCATGTGACGAAGGACGGTACGGTCGCCGGCCCGAAGATCCTCGAGCATATGGTCGACGTCGTCCTCTTTTTTGAGGGTGAGTCGGGCAGCAGCCTTCGCATCCTGCATGGACAGAAGAACCGTTTCGGCTCGACGAATGAAATCGCCGTGTTCGAAATGGATGGCTCCGGTCTGCATGAGGTGCTGAATCCGTCCGAGCTTCTGCTTTCCGGACGTCCGATCGGCGCCAGCGGTTCGGTCGTCACCTGCGGCATGGAGGGTACGCGTCCGCTGCTGATCGAGATCCAGGGCCTGCTCGTAGCGAGTGCCTTTAATCTGCCGCGTCGTACGGCGAACGGCATCGATTATAATCGCCTGAACCTGCTGATCGCGATCGTCGAAAAGCGGCTGAATCTCGAGATCGGAAAGTACGATGCCTACGTCAATATCACCGGCGGATTGCGCATCGCCGAGCCGTCCATGGACCTCGCCGTCATCATGGCGCTGATTTCTTCTTATATGAATATCGAGATCCCGGAGGACGTGATGATCTTCGGTGAGGTGGGACTCAGTGGCGAGGTACGTGCCGTATCGAACGCCGACCAGCGGATCGAAGAGGCGGCACGCCTCGGCTTCCATAAGATCGTGCTGCCGGCCTTTCATATGAAGAAGCTGCGGCAGCCGAACCTGACGGCCTGCGAGCTCGTCCCGGTGCGCAGCATCCGGGAGGCAGTGAAAATTCTCAAGAAATAGTGCTTGACTTACAGCAGCAAAATGAGTATTATAAACGAGTCGTCAAAACGACGACTCATACAGGGGTTTCATCCAATGGTAAGATATCGGTCTCCAAAACCGCTCATGGGGGTTCGAATCCCTCAACCCCTGCGAAGGAGAAGGAATCAGACGATGGTCTGGTTCCTTTTTTCGTATCTGAAGATGAAGGATGGCACATCGGGAAGACAGCATGTTCCGCATGCCGGCCTTCAGATCAGAACAGAACAGGATATGAACAGAAGCATAGTGGAGTGCGACATGAAGAGTGCAATGGAAAATGATCTTTATACGGAAATCCTTCCGGGAATTTTCTGCGTCAGTCTCACCGATACGACGATCGAGCAGGGTGTGAGCTGCATCAAAATCTATATCATCAAGGGGAATCCTTCGGTCCATGAGGGACGCAGTCTGATGATCGATACGGGCTTCCGGCAGGAGGACTGCCACCGGAAGCTGCAGGCAGCGCTGGCGGCGCTTGAAATCCCGGCAGATCAGCTTGATATCTTCCTGACCCATCGCCATCATGATCACTCCGGGCTGGCGGGGAGCTTCGCCTCGGAAGGCGCGCATATCTTCATGAATCCGGCGGAAGAACGTCACCCTTATGACTGCCTCGCGTATCGCGTGAGCGAGGAATCGCTGACTGCGCAGAAGAGTGTTCTTCGTTCGACCGGTATAACAGCGGAGCGCACGCCGTATGCCTGGGAGGCCTTTATGAAGGTTTCCGAGCGTGTACAGCAGCATGGAGAGTGGGTGCTCGCGATCCTGGGTTTTCCCTACACGGCGCTCTCCGCAGGAGATGTGTTCGTCTATGGCGACTATCATTTCAGTGCCTATCCTTTAAAGGGCCATACCTATGGACAGATGGGACTCATGGATCACGAGAAGAAGATCCTTTTTGTTGCAGATCAGCTGATCCATGGCGTATCACCGATCGTGGCGACGACCTATCCGGATGAGCATCTGCTGGAAGGGATGTTCGCGTCACTCAGGGACATCAAGGAACACTACGCCGACTGGACCATCATTCCGGCCCATGGCGAGCCGATCCGGGATGTTGCGCAGGATGTCGACAGCATCGTGTACAGCTATCTCAGTAAAAGCACGAGTGCACTGGACATCATGAAGGGCAATGCTCCAGAAGAGAGTGCTTCATCCAACCACAGTCTGCCGGACACCGTGAAGGCAGCGGCGGTGGCAGCGAAGCGCAGCATCGGATCCGGAGCGTGGACCGTCCATGATATCGCGAAGCAGCTCTATCATATGGATGATGATCCGGCGGATGAGGCCGCCTTCTTCACGTACAAAATGCTGATCACGAAAACCTTCAGCATCCTCGAGTATCTGCACGACATCGGTTTCGTGGAGCGCACGATGCGGGACGGCATCTACTACTGGCGCGCCATAAGACAGACAGAAGGAAAGTAAGTAAAAGAGTATGGCACAGAACAACATCGTTACGATCGAACATCTCAGCAAGGTTTATACCGAGCGGCAGATTTTTAATGACACGGATTTTTCCATCAACGAGGGCGAGAAGGTCGCGCTGATCGGCGTGAACGGGACCGGTAAGTCGACGCTGCTTCGCATCATCGCGGGGCTCGAGGAGCCGGATGAGGGCAGCATGGCGATGCGCCGTGAGCTCGAGATCCGTTTCCTCCCGCAGACCCCGTCCTTCGACCCGGAGGATACCATCCTGGAGGCGATCCTGCATGACAACGAGGGCCACCAGCACGTATGGGACCTCGAGACGGAAGCAAAGAAGTTTCTGTCGAAGCTCGGCGAGAACGACTTCAGCCGGAAGATCGGGGAGCTCTCAGGCGGACAGAAGAAGCGTGTGGCGCTCGCAAGTACCCTGCTCAGCACTGCCGATCTGCTGATCCTTGACGAGCCGACGAACCATCTCGACGGCGCGATGTCCGAGTGGCTCGAGGACTACCTCAAGCGCTATAAGGGAACACTGCTGATGGTCACCCATGACCGCTACTTCCTCGATGAGATCTGCGACCGCATCGTAGAGCTTGATCAGGGCAAACTCTACAGCTATAAGGCAAACTACGCCGGCTACCTCGAGCTGAAGGCCGAGCGCATGGACATCGCCCACGCGAAGGAGCGGACACGTCAGAATATCCTCCGGAACGAGCTGAAGTGGGTGATGCGCGGTGCGAAGGCACGTACCACGAAGCAGAAGGGCCGTCTCCAGCGCTATGAAAAGCTCTCTGCGATGCACGGACCGACGGAGGAAGAGGAGCTGAAGTTGAGCTCCATCAAAACCCGTCTCGGCAAGTCGACGATCGAGCTTGTCGATGTATGTAAGGCCTACGACGGACATGTGCTCCTCGATCATTTCAACTACAACTTCCTGCGAAATGACCGCGTCGGCATCATCGGTCCGAACGGCGCCGGCAAGTCGACCCTCGTCAAGATGATCACCGGCTGGGAGACCCCGGACAGCGGCGAGATCAATATCGGCCAGACCGTGCGGATCGGCTATTTCAGTCAGGAGAACGAGGCACTCGATGGAAACCAGCGCGTGATCGATGCGATGACTTCCATCGGCGAGTACGTCCATACTGTGGACGGCCTCATCAGTGCCAGTAACATGCTCGACCGCTTCCTGTTCCCGCCTTCCGTGCAGTACATGAAGGTCGAGAAGCTGAGTGGCGGCGAGAAGCGTCGTCTCTACCTGCTTCGCGTCCTCATGTCCGAGCCGAATGTCCTCATCCTCGACGAGCCGACAAACGACCTCGATATCCGCACGATGACCATCCTCGAGGATTACCTCGATCACTTCGACGGCATCGTGATCACGGTATCCCATGACCGCTACTTCCTCGACCGTGTTGTGAACCGCATCTTCGCTTTCGAGGGCGACGGTCGGATCAGCCAGTACGAGGGCGGCTACACCGATTATCAGGTCGAGTATCTGCGCCGCCATCCAGAGGAGGACCCGAACTTCTCGAAGGCCGGCTCCATCGGCGGCACCGGCGGAAACAGCCTGTCCTTTCCGAAATCTTCGGCCAATACAGGCGACCGCAGCATCGTCACCGCGCAGGACAACACGGCCAGCGGCAGCATATCCGGTGAAACCGCAGCTGCGGCGTCCGGAGACAGCAGCCCGACGAGCTCAAACCGGGACCGTCACCAGCTCCGCATGTCCTATAAGGAGAAGAAGGAGTGGGAGACCATCGAGGCTGACATCGACGCCCTCGAAACCCGCATCGCCGCCATTGACGACGAAATGATGCAGTACGCAAAGGATTTCATCAAGCTCCATGAGCTCACACAGGAAAAGGAAGAGAAGGAGGCGCTACTCGACGAAAAGATGGAGCGCTGGGCGTATCTTTCTGACCTTCAGGAACAAATCAGTAAAAACTGATTGTATAAATGTAAAGGAATATAAATGGCTGGTATCGAGTGCTGCTTATTGTAGAGCACCGGTACCAGCTTTTTTATATGAATCCAGGATATATAAATAAGTTTTATATATTTCATTACTTTTGCAAAAATATATTTATAGACATATCGAAATGTGTCTAATATCTCGTTTTTGTCATAACTTAATCGGTTTACTATTTGCATATGTTATATTAGCTGTGACGAATCGCTATAGTTTAACGGATTCATGCGCTGGACTTTAATAATGTAAAGTTATATACTTTCACCATCGCGCAATGGAGTGCTAGTTTTTTACCGGTTAACCCATTGCGTTTTCTACTTTTCAAGGAGGAGTAAGTTATGAAAAAGACAAGAGCACTTGTTGCGACCGTAACTGCTGGTGCGATGGTCCTCAGCATGGCGGCTTGTGGATCTTCTGCATATCAGGAGACGACCGCAGCTGCTGCGACCGAGGCTGCCGGCACTGCAGCTGCTGGTGAAACCGCTGCCGCTGCCGAGGCGACCGGAACCGTTTCTACATCTGACCTCAAGGTTATGCTGGAGACGCCGGTTATGTCCCTCGATCCGCAGCAGGCAACCGATGGTACCTCATTCGAGGTGATGGCAAACTACACCGATGGTCTGACACAGATGGATGCCAGTGGTGCAGCCATTGCAGCCATCGCAGAGAGCTGGGAGACCTCCGATGATGGTCTTACCTGGACCTTCCACCTTCGTAAGGATGCGAAGTGGTCCAATGGCACACCGGTAACCGCGAAGGATTTCGTATTCGGCTGGCAGAGAGCCGTCGATCCGGATGTTGCTTCCGAGTATGCATACATGCTTTCCGACATCGGCCAGGTAAAGAATGCCGCTGAGATCATCGACGGCACAAAGGACAAGTCCGAGCTCGGTGTAACGGCTGTCGATGACAACACCTTACAGGTGGAGCTGAACGCACCGGTTTCCTACTTCCTGTCCCTGATGTACTTCCCGACCTTCTATCCGGTCAACGAGGAGTTCTTCAACACCTGCCCGGATACCTACGGTACATCTCCGGCGACCACGCTTTCGAACGGTGCATTCGTTCTCGACTCCTATGAGCCGGCAGCAACCGAGATTCACCTCACGAAGAACGCAGATTACTACGATGCAGACAAGATCAAGCTTGCCGGTATCGATTATCAGGTCATCCAGGATTCACAGCAGGCACTTCTTTCCTACCAGAGCGGCGACCTCGACCTCACCCTTCTCAATGGTGATCAGGTTGACCAGGTACAGGATGATCCTGCATTCAAGGCCGTCGGTGCCGGATACCTCTGGTATGTAACACCGAACATCAGCGCCGTTCCAGAGCTGGCCAATGACAACATCCGTAAGGCACTTACCTTCGCAATCGATCGTACCGCGATCTGTGAGGATGTCCTGAAGGATGGTTCGAAGCCGACCTACACTGCCGTTCCGATGGATTTCGCAGCTGGTCCTGACGGATCCGATTTCTCCGCAGATCAGAGCAAGTTCCAGGATGTATGTGCAGATGATACCGCAAAGGCAGCAGAGTACTGGCAGAAGGGTCTCGATGAGCTCGGCATCACTTCTCTGACACTTGATATGGTTGTCGATGCCGATGATGCACCTCAGAAGGTTGCAACCGTTCTTCAGGAGCAGTGGCAGACCGCGCTTCCTGGCCTCACCATCACCCTGACGGTAGAGCCGAAGAAGCAGAGAGTACAGGATCTTCAGGATGGTAACTACCAGCTTGGTCTTACCAGATGGGGCCCTGACTACGCAGATCCGATGACATACCTCGGCATGTGGACGACCGGCTGCTCCAACAACTACGGTTTATGGTCCAGCACCGATTACGATGACATCATCGCAAAGTGCACCACTGGTGATCTCGCAACCGATCCGGAGGGTCGCTGGTCTGCAATGTACGATGCTGAGAAGATCGTCATGGATCAGTCCGTGATCTTCCCGCTGTACACACAGTGCAATGCAGAGATGCTGAGCACCAATGTCACCGGCGTTGAATTCCATCCGGTAGCCCTCAACAGAGTTTACAAGAACGCTGTAAAGACCGAAGGCTGATCATCTGATTGTTTGAAACAGTTCTTTTGATAGCAGGCCGCATGAAAATGCGGCCTGTATCATTTCTGGTTTATGCCATAGACAGGCTCAGAAACGCTTCAGTAAACGTGTGTAAATTCTTTTGCGATCAGCGTTCCGAAAACAGAACGCTGATCGCAGAAGATATCGAATCTCGAGCGCTTTCGAACGTGTCTACGGCTTAAACCGTAGTATACAGGGCAGAAGAGTGTACGTGCTCATGCCCAAAGGGAGGTAATTGTGAAAAAGTATGTAACCAAGCGAGTGTTGACCTCGATCTTCACCCTCCTCGTCATTTTACTGGTGCTCTTTATCCTGATGCAGCTGATGCCGGGATCACCGTTCAATGATGAGAAGCTGAATGATGCGCAGCGCGCCGCACTGTATGCGAAGTACGGCCTCGATCAGCCCGTCATCGTGCAGTTTTTCCGCTATGTCAAGAACATGCTGACCGGTGACTTCGGTGTCAGCTACAATATCTCGAAGAACACCCCGATTTCCCAGCTCATCGCAACCCGTCTTCCGATCTCCATCCGTATCGGTGGTGCTGCGGTCAGCCTCGGTGCCGTCGTCGGCCTCATCCTCGGCCTCATCGCGGCGCTTCGCCACGACACCTGGGTCGACACCCTCTGCACGGTGATCTCGGTCATCGGTGTATCCGTACCGTCCTATGTATTCGCCCTGCTCCTGAGCTATCAGCTTGGCTTCAATATGAAGCTGTTCCCGATGCTGTTCGATGCGAAGCGGGCGATGGCCTCGAGCGCACTGCCGAGTATTTCCCTTTCGATGTTCACGATGGCCTCCATCGCACGTTTCACCCGTTCCGAGATGATGGAGGTACTCGACAGCGACTATATGCTGCTCGCGGAGTCGAAGGGTATCTCCGGATTCGCCCTGATTTTCCGTCATGCACTTCGGAACGCCCTGATTCCGATCATCACGGTCCTGGCACCGCTGATCGTCGACCTCATGACCGGTTCCCTCGTCGTCGAGAAGATCTTCGCAATCCCGGGCGTCGGCTCACTGCTGGTCAACGCGATCCAGTCGAACGACTATAACGTCGTCATCTCCCTCGCCTTCATCTACTCCGCGATGTACATCGGCATCATGCTCGTCGTTGATATCCTCTATGGCATCATCGATCCGCGAATCAGACTTGCAAAGGACGGTAAATAAGTATGTTTGGAAAGAAAAAACAGCTACTGACAGCCCAGACAGCGGGTGTGGTCAATGCTTATGTTCCGGTCGACAGTGACTTCGTCCGGAAGGATAATGCCGGCGAGATCGCCATCGACACGAACTTCTCCTCCCAGTCCTTCTGGAAGGATGTGACGACGCGTTTCTTCCATAAGAAAAGTGCCGTCATCGGTCTCGTGTTCGTCATCCTGATCACCCTCATGGCGATCATCGGACCGAAGATCTCCGGCTACAGCTTCTCTGCACAGAATCTGCAGATGAAGAACCTCGCACCGCGTATGCAGGTGATCGAGAACCTCGGCATCCTGGACGGTTCCGAGAAGATGAAGACTACCACCGGCACGAAGCTCGTGAACGAGTATGCAGCGAAGAAGCTCTACGATACCTTCTACTGGTTCGGCACCGACCGTTATGGTCGTGACATCTTTACGAGAACCTGGTCCGGTACCCGTGTCTCCCTGATCATTGCCTTCGCGGCGACCATCATCGACATGGTGATCGGTATGTCCTATGGTCTCATTTCCGGCTACTTCGGCGGCAAGACCGATATCATCATGCAGCGTATCCTCGAGATCATGAACGGTATCCCGCGACTCGTCATCGTGACCCTGCTTCTCCTCGTACTGAAGCCGGGTATGGTGACCATCATCTTCGCCCTGATGCTGACCGAGTGGGTCGGCATGAGCCGTATCGCCCGTGCCGAGATGCTGAAGCTGAAGGAGCAGGAGTTCGTCCTCGCATCGAGAACCCTCGGTGCCGGCGCGTTCCATATCATCTTCAAGGAGATCCTTCCGAACATCATTGGACCGATCATCACGCAGGTCATGTTCTCGATTCCGACCGCCATCTTCACCGAGGCGTTCCTGAGCTTCGTCGGACTGGGCATCCCGGTTCCGCAGTGCTCCCTCGGCTCCCTGATTTCCGATGGCTATAACAGCTTTACGACCCATCCGTATCAGATCATCCCGCCGATCATCGTCATGGCGCTTCTGATGCTTTCATTTAACCTGATTGCCGATGGTCTCCGTGAGGCACTCGATCCGAAGATGAAGGAGATGTAAGATGGCAGAACAGAAAGAGAAAATTCTCAAGATCGAGAATCTTGATATCAGCTTTAAAACGACGGCCGGGATGGTACATGCCATCCGGGGCGTAGACATTGACCTTTACAAGGGGGAGACGGTCGCCATCGTCGGTGAGTCCGGCTCCGGTAAGTCGGTCACGATGAAGGCCGCCATGGGCATCCTCGCAAAGAACGCGACGGTCAATGCAGGCTCTATCCGCTTCACCTATACCCACGCAGATGGGCAGACCGAGACGGTCGAGATCCTCGAAAAGGACAAGAAGTGGATCCGTAAGCATATCAACGGCAAGCGGATCTCGATGGTATTCCAGGACCCGATGACCTCCCTTGATCCGACGATGAATATCGGAAAGCAGATTATGGAGGGCATGATCTGGCACTATAAGACGAAGAAGGAGGATGCCTGGAAGCGTGCGGTCGAGCTGCTTCGTGAGGTCGGCATCGAGGAGCCGGAGAAGCGGATGAAGAACTATCCGCACCAGCTCTCCGGTGGTATGCGGCAGCGTGTCGTCATCGCGATCGCGCTGGCCTGTGATCCGGACCTGCTGATCTGTGATGAGCCGACGACCGCACTCGATGTGACCATTCAGGCGAAGATCCTGGAGCTGATCAAGAAGATCCAGGAGGAGCGCGGCATTTCCGTCATTTACATTACCCACGACCTCGGTGTCGTGGCAAAGGTGGCGGACTACGTCAATGTCATGTACGCCGGAAAGATCGTCGAAAAGGGCACGATCAACGAGATCTACTACGATCCGCGTCATCCGTACACCTGGGGCCTCCTCAGTGCGATGCCGGACCTCGACACCGCCGACGAGCGTCTCTATACGATCCCGGGCTCACCGCCAAACCTTCTCCACGAGAAGCAGGGCGATGCCTTCGCGCCGCGTAACAAGTTTGCGCTCGACGTCGACGACAAGGCCGATCCGCCGATGTTCAAGATCAGCGATACGCACTATGCAGCCACCTGGCTTCTGGACCCGCGCGCACCGAAGGTAGAGATGCCGGCGGAGCTTCGCGCAAGAATCGAACGTATGAAGAAAGGAGCCGGCATCGATGGCAGTGAATTATAATCAGGAGCCGATCCTGAAAGTGGACGGCTTAAAGCAGTATTTCAAGGTTTCGAATTCTTTCACGGTCAAGGCCGTCGATGATGTCAGCTTCGAGATCTATCCGGGCGAGACCTACGGTCTCGTCGGCGAGTCCGGCTCCGGTAAGTCGACGATCGGACGTTCCGTAATCCGTCTCTACGATCCGACCGCGGGCAAGATCCTGTTCGAAGGAAAGGATATCAGCGGGAAGATGAGTAAGGATACCCAGAAGCTCCTCCGCAACGATATGCAGATGATCTTCCAGGATCCGATGGCATCGCTCAATCCGCGTAAGAAGGTCGAGGACATCATCGGAGAGGGCCTCGATATTCATCACAAGTTTGCGAACGCAGCAGAGCGTGACCAGATGGTGAAGGCGATTCTCAAGAAGGTCGGCCTCGCACCGGAGCACGCGACCCGTTATCCGCACCAGTTCTCCGGCGGACAGCGTCAGCGTGTCGGCATTGCCCGTGCGCTCATCATGAACCCGAAACTGATCATCGCGGATGAGTGTATCTCTGCGCTCGATGTTTCGATCCAGGCGCAGGTCGTGAACCTCATGAAGGATATCCAGGAGGAGACCGGCACCGCGTACCTCTTCATCGCGCATGACCTCTCGATGGTCAAGTATATTTCCGACCGCATCGGCGTCCTCCATCTCGGACATCTGCTCGAGACCGGTACGACCGAGGAAATCTTCAACCATCCGGTGCACCCGTATACCCGTTCGCTGCTGAGCGCGATCCCGAGCCCGAACCCGGTGGTCGAGAAGAAGCGCGTCGCGGAAACCTACGACTACAAGACCTCCGGCATCGACTACACGAAGGGCACAAAGCACCTCGTGGAAGGCAGCCACTATGTACGCTGCACGGACGAAGAGTTCAGCGAGTGGATGAAGAAAGCGCCACTGGTGTATGATTAAGTGAAGGCAGGAGAGCCGGAGGGACGGCAACGGAGGCACAGTACTCCGTTGCCATTTCCTCTTGGTCCCCTTGCCTGAACTGTAACAGCTGTAACAGCTGAATTAAATTATTTTCAAATTTGTGCTTGACGCGGGCGTGGCGCTTTGCTATTATAAACGAGCTGAATTGATGCAGCACAACACATGACGAGGTGTGATAATTGGTAGTCGGCCAGCCTGGAAAGTTGGTGCCCGTGTATGCGGGTTGTGAGTTCGAGTCTCATCCTCGTCGCTTGAAAAAACCGGTTCATTTGAACCGGTTTTTTTGTTATACTAGTCACGATTTAAAATTATGTTTGGAAACTCTGGGTTTGTACAGGCTGAAGGTTCACCATATGCGGGCGTATATGAACTGGATGAGACGGACGTGTTGTTTCGATTCTGATGGAACGGATCGGATGTTTGATATCGACATGTGGATTATGAATCCGTCGTTATGATTCAATCAGCGGCGCAAAGGATCGATGTCGACATGAAGTACACGGATCCGTAATTGATTTTCAGAAACGGATCGAATCTCATCTGGAGAAGAGCGGAGGTGTTCTGTATGTGGCGCAGGTCGCATGCAGGTTTCTTCCGTGATGCATGAGCGAAGTATGGGCACTGTACTGAAGTATCTGCGGGATGCAGAGGCTGGAACCCATGAGGGAGCATCAGCGAAAGCAGAAGGAGCAACAGTGATTATTTTAGTTGATTTTGAGAATACCCATGCATCGGGTCTCGAGGGCTACACCTACCTCAATGAGAGCGATACGCTCGTCATGTATTACAGTGATGAAAACAGCGCCGTGACGAAGGGCGTCGTGGATGATCTTCGGAAGAACGGGGTGCATGTGCGTCTCGTGAAGCTGCTGAAGCAGCACAGCAACGCGCTCGACATGTACATCGCGTCGACGACCGGCATGTTCCTGGATTCGGGCGAGAAGATCTGTATCGTATCGAAGGATCACGGCTATGCCGCGGTACGCGATTTCTGGCACAGCCTGCGCGGCGCGGAGATCCTGCTCGGTGAGACGATCAAGCAGTGCCTGCTGAGCTCGGAGCTGAACGACGAAGCCCGGATCCGTCTCTGTAAGGAGCGTGAGCAGAAGGCAATGCTGGTCGATGCATTCACGACGATGAACACCATCCCGACCCGTCCGACCCTTAGCCGCAGCAACCAGCGCCGTCGTCGGAACGATACCCGGAATTTCATGGAGGTCAGTGAGCCGGTGGCGATCCTGCCGAATCCGCTCATGACCGAGACCCCGGCCGATCAGCTCGCGAAGGAGCTGAGCAGTGCCGCTGCGAAGTCTGAGAACACTGCGCGTGAGGCACAGCCGGATTCTGCGGCACAGCAGGAGACTGTGATGAACGCGTCCGTATCCTCGGACAATGCTTCCGGCGCTACACCAGTCTCTGATGCGGAGGCCTCGACGACTACGGGACGCAGTGAGCGTGGCGGCCGTGGACGCAATGGCCGGAACCGTCGCAACGATCAGAATCATCGCAATGAGCGGAATGACCGTTCGGAGCGTGAAGATCGGAATACGCAGGATCGCTCGGACACCACTGCGGCAGAGAAGACAGGCAGCGAGCAGCGCGCCGGCCGTGATGTCGATGCTCGGACCCAGAACACACGCAGCACACGTGAGCAGTCGGGTAATCGCCGGGAGCAGAGCAGCACAGCGGAGCAGGACACGACGATTGAGCCGGCACAGGAGCGTTTCGGCGGCTACGATGGCATCATGAAGATGAACGAAGCATCCCGCATCGCCCTCGACCAGCGTCAGGAACGCGAAGAGCAGAAAGCAGAGCAGGACGAACCGTCTGCCGCTAAGAGCAGAAATCATTCAAAGCAAAATGAGCAGCCGGTAAGTGATGAAAAGCAGCGCGCTTCAGAGAACCGTAAGAAGGAAGAAAAGCAGAATGCTTCCGGGAATGTGGCGCTGGATGTTACGAATGGCACAGTACTTACAAAGACAAAGCAGGAAACGGCAGCCCTTGTGAAGGCCGAGAAGAAGACCACTGCCGTCGCGAAGGTCGATCCGAACCGCGTACAGTTCGTCTGGGATCCGGTCACCCGCTCCATGAAGAGAGTCGGCGGACCGGCAGAGGAAAACGCAGAGAAGAAGGACGACGCACCGAAGACGGAGGCGGCTGAGAAGAACGTAGAGGTAGTAGACAAGAAAACTGCAGATCGTAAGTCTGAGAAGGACGCAACGGCTGATGTAAAGGTAAACGCAGATGCTACGGAGAAGGACGCTGCTGACGCAGTGAAGAACCAGGGCGCTGTGACCACAAAAACAGTAGACGTTTATGGTGCTTCTGCAGAAAAAGATACAACAGAAGAATTGGTCGTGGTTGATGTGACAGCGCAGGCTTCGGATGTTGCTGTAGAAACAGCTCCAGATGCTGCTGTAGAGAAAAATGCAGAAGCAAAGGACAACGCAACGACTCTTGCGGGTGCTGCTGAAAAGAACGCAGAGGTATCGTCAATTGCAGATACTACTACAGTGAAGACTGACGTCGCGACAACGGAAGATGTTGTTACTAAGACAGCCGCAGATTTTGTGACAGCAGATGAAGAGAAGACGACAGCAACGCATGCTCAGGCCGGACAGCCTGCAGTGACGGACGAGAAGAAATCCGAAGCCACGAAGAAGACCGGTGCGCATCGGAAGGCGAAGAAGTCCACAGCTGTAAAGAAGGAGTCCGGCGCTTCGGAGAAGACGGCTGCGCAGGATACAGCGAACGCTTCAGAAAAGCCGGAAATGAAGGCGGAGACGAAGGCTTCCGCTTCGAAGAAGTCAACGAAGAAAACGAGCGCGAAGAAGTCAGCGAAAAAAAACGATAAAAAAGAGTCTGCTGAACAGAAATCAGATGTAGACGCGAAGGACGCGCAGCTGATCCTTGAGATGACGGAAGAAGACATTCAGCTCACGAAGAAAAAGTACAGTGAAGGCATCAACACCTTACACACCTACTATGTGCGCCTGATGAAGGCCTTCGGCCGTGAGCAGGGCCGTGCCATCTACGAAAGCACGAAGAAGTCCGTCCAGGAGGACATCAAGGCCCGCAAGGCCCAGCTCGCCGCGCAGCCGACCACGACCGAAGTTGAAGAAAATTAATAGGAAGCCAAGGAATCTGCCCCCTATCAGTCAAGGGAAACGAAAAGTCCCGTGTACGAAAATGAAAAATTAAAAAAGTTGTTGCCAACTGCCTTCTGCTGTGCTAATATACACCTTGTCGCGCGGGAGTGCTGAAATTGGCAGACAGGCAAGACTAAGGATCTTGTGTCCGATAGGACGTGTGGGTTCAAGTCCCATCTCCCGCAGGAATGAACCGGAAGCTGTAGAGCTTCCGGTTTTTTTACTTTATAGGAAAGTGCATCGATTATGATTTTGACTTAACGTATGTTT